>TARA_R110002167_G_scaffold144413_5_pt1 | contig 30283 bp, 28 predicted proteins | sample TARA_R110002167 | Tara Oceans TARA_R110002167 (sample SAMEA4398238) | marine metagenome | biome: Polar Biome; feature: [MES] marine water layer (ENVO:01000295) within the mesopelagic zone...; material: water (ENVO:00002006), including particulate matter (ENVO:01000060) such...
ATTATGGGTACGTGCCCCTCTGACGACGATCTTGTCCATGTAATGCTCGCTCTTGCCGCAGGCGGAATAAAACAGGTGATTATCGTCAATCCAGAGGCTAAGCGCAAAGCCTGCGGCAATGATTCTATTAATTGGTGCTATGCTTGCGGTAGACTAAGCAGCTTAATGAAGCGCCCCGCGGAGCGAGGTGCGAAAATAGAGAATTCTGGAGGATGATGTGGCGAGCAGAGGCGTAAACAAGGTTATTTTGGTAGGCAATTGCGGGGCCGACCCCGAGACGCGTTACCTTCCGAGCGGCGGCGCCGTGAGCAATGTCACGCTGGCCACTAGCGAGACTTGGAAAGACAAAAACACCGGCCAACCACAAGAGAAGACTGAATGGCACCGCGTAGTGTTCTTCAATCGTCTTGCGGAGATCGTCAACGAGTACGTCAAGAAGGGCTCCAAGCTCTATATCGAAGGCAGCCTGCGTACTCGCTCTTGGGAGCAGGATGGCGTCAAGCGCTATGCTACTGAGATCGTCGCTAACGAAATGCAAATGCTGGATTCCCGTGGTCAGGGTGGTGGCGGTGGTCAGTACGACAACCAGTTCGGCCAAGACTCAGCGCCAGCGCCGGCACAAAGCAGTAATCGTCCACGCGAAGCGACTCAAGCTAAAGCCCCCGCGCCATCCAATTTCGACAATTTCGACGACGACATCCCATTCTAAGTCGGGACCAGAAGGCAGGGTAAGCGGGTAAGGTGAAGCTTTTAATAGTAGGTGCCGACAGTCCAATCGGCGAAGAGTTGATCAAGCTGCTCAAGCAGCGTGGTGTGGACTATGTCGCCCCGGAAGCGGGCAAGCTGGATCCGCGCGACTCCCTAAAGGTGGCGCGGGTTCTAACGAAGTGCAGCCCCGATCAAGTCATTAACCTTGCCTCCTACCACGCCGGTAGCCAGCTCGCTATCATGGCAGCGGAACAAGACCCTGAAGCCTGTGAGTTAATAAACCACGAGCAGCCCTCGGTGTTGGCGCAGGCCTGCGATCATCTCAATATCCCCCTATTACACCTCTCCACTGCCTATGTTTTCAGCGGCGAGAAGAAGCTCGGCTACAACGAGCTCGACGTAGTCAAACCCGCTGGCGTCTATGGCGCTAGTAGCCTGCGTGGCGAGGAAGCCATTAGCTCGGCGCTAGAGAAGCATATTATCCTGCGTACTGGTTGGGTTTTCGGCATTGGGCAGGATGAGCTCATCAAGCGCTGGATCAGCGAGGCCAAACAGGCCGAGGGTGCTGTCACGGTCCTGCGTCGTAAGTTTAGCCCAACACCCATCGAAGACGTTGCCAGAGTATTGGTCGCCATCGCGCTGCAGGTAGATTGCCACGCTAATGTCTGGGGCACCTATCATTATTGTGGCTTAGAGACTAAGCGCGAGAGCGAGTTCGTTCAGCACGTGCTTAAGTTGGCGGCGCAGCATGACGAGAGTGTGTACAAACTACTAGATCATCTAAGCCTAAATCTGCTGCGTGCAGACTCGCCAGAGATCGCTAATACCACCATGGCCACAAAGAAGATCTTCGATACCTTTGGCATTAAGCAACGGTCTTGGCACGGTAGTCTGCAAGGCCTAGTTAAGAGTTTGCACAAGTCGCAATCGCAAGAAGTCAGCAGTCCTGCATAAGGACCAAAAAGGAGTGTCATGGCGCCTTCGCCTTCCACAACGCTCACCCCAATCGATCAAGCGCTGACACAAATACTGTCGGGTCTTAGCCCAGTAGTGGGTGACGAGACCGTCTCCATCAGTGCCGCTCTACATCGAGTACTAGCGCAGGACATAAGAGCACCTTTGGCCGTGCCTGGTTATGACAATAGCGCTATGGACGGCTATGCAATCAATAGCCGAGGCCTAAATGCAGGCCGCAAATTTCCTATTTCGCAACGCATCCCCGCTGGCAGCGTTGGGCAGCCCCTTAGTGCCGACACGGCTGCCCGCATCTTTACGGGCGCCCCGATGCCGTTAGGAGCCGATGCGGTCGTGATGCAGGAGAACTGTCGTCTCGAGGGTGAAACTGTCGTTGTCGAAGTCCCTGTGCGCTCTGGCGAGAATGTGCGCCGTGCGGGGGCAGATGTACAGCAAGGCGAGTTGCTGTTTAGTGCTGGACATCGACTGCGCGCCCCCGACATCGGCATGCTTGCTGGCGTGGGTTTGCAAGCGCTTACGGTTAGGCGGCCATTGCGGGTTGCGGTGTTGACCACTGGTAATGAATTGGTGCGACCAGGGCAAACACTGCAAGCAGGGCAGATCTACAACTCGAACTTCTACACGGTAAGCAGTCTCCTGCAAGGGCTAGGGCATGAAGTGCTGGACTGCGGCATTGTCACCGATACTCTAAAGGCTACAGAGCAGGCCTTGCTCGAGGCAGCACAAAACGCCGATTGTATTATCAGTAGTGGTGGTGTCTCAGTTGGAGAGGAAGATCATGTGCGCACGGCTCTAAACAATGTCGGGGCACTGAGCTTCTGGAAGCTAGCGATCAAGCCGGGCAAACCCTTCGCGTTTGGCACGATTGCGAACAAAGCATTCTTCGGCTTGCCAGGGAATCCGGTCTCGGCTTTCGTGAATTTTGTGCTAGTGATTCGGCCTGCTCTTGCGCGCTTAGGCGGCCTTATTGAACCCCCTGCGATACCTTGGCATCTGCCTGCAGGCTTCGAGATGGAGACCACTGGCGTGCGGCAGGAATATCTTCGAGTACGATGTCTGCATAGTGCGAATTCGGCGCCGCAGCTACAGTTAACTGGTAGCCAGAGCTCGGGCGTGCTGTCGTCTGTGAGTCATAGTGACGGCCTTGCCATCGTGCCAGCAAATACTGCTGTAAAACGCGGGGATTTGTTGAGATTTTTGCCATTAAGTGAGATAGTCGGCCACAGTTAAACGCTTGTAAAATTTGGCGCTACGGCGCCGCAGTGAGAGTGCGTTGTGAACAGTTTAAGTAAGCTTATGCGCTGGCCCAATAAGATGCTGTCGGCGTCTGTTTTGCTACTGTGTTTAAGTGCATGTCAGCCTGCCCAGAGCGTCCGCGTTGTTCAGGTGCCCGAGCCCGCTGCGCCCGAGCCCATCGCCCCAGTTATAGACGAGGTGGCGTTAACCACAACTTTCGAGTTGGAGTTACGTTATCAGCGCATCATCGCCGATCTGCTCTATGAGGGCATTAAGGCGCTGAATGCCAATCGCTTATTAACTCCGCCCGACATCAGTGCTCACGCCTATTTTAGTCGCGCGCTGGCGATAGAGCCGGAGAACGCCGTGGCCCTCAAAGGGCTGCAAGACATAGTGGCAAAGTATCTTCAACTTGCAGACCAAGCCGGACGGCAAGGCCAGTTCGATAGCGCTAAGTCATATCTGCGCCGCGCCGAGCAGGTAGATAGTTCGCATCAGGGCATTGCCAGTGCATGGGTACGGCTGGAAGCCGAGATGAAGTCCAACGACATTGTGCACAGTATTAATGCCCGCGAGCTCTCCAGCCAATCCGCCGCTCTAATGGAAGAACTAGGCAAGATTGGCGTGCAAGCACGCGACTCAGGCGCTTTCTTCTTGATCACCGCTCCCAACGATGTGCAAGCACGTTGGATATACACGCAGATGCAAACGGCCGTCGCCGGGCATCGACTGCGGGGTAACATCGAATTAGGTGATAGCCCCACCGTACGTCTAATTATGCCTACCGATTCAGATGTCTGAGTAGGCATCGAGGTAGTACATGAATACCAGCAAGCTCACGCCGAAAACATTTTCTTGGAGCTCGATGGGGCTCATCGGTAGAACGATCGCAGTTCTCCTCGTAATGTATTTTTTCATCGTACTCGCGCTAGGTTTCTACTGGAGCGCGGAACCTGCGCCGTTCTCCGTGCGCGAGAACCAGACCGAGAAATTGGTAGGCGCCGAGCCTGTAGTGGGCACGGCCTCGGCCGCTGCGCTCATTCGCGTCGCGGAAACCTTGCTCGACAAACGTGGCGGATATCTCAGCAATGACATAGCCCCTCCCGGGCTCTATCTGGACAATATCCAGAACTGGGAATTCGGCGTACTCGTGCAGGTGCGTGACTTTGCGCGTGCTTTCCGTGAAAACTTCTCGCGATCGCAATCTCAGTCGGCAGAAGACCCTGATCTGGTACTCGTGGAGCCCAAATTCAACTTACCCAATGATAGCTGGATGTTCCCGGCCTCGGAGAAAGAATACCGTAGCGCGATTAACTCCATGACTTCCTATATGAGTCGTATCGCCGACCCTCTGGAACAGGATGCTCAATTCTACGCTCGCTCGGATAATCTAGCCCGCTGGCTGGTAAACGTAGAGTCGCGACTCGGCAGTCTGTCGCAGAAACTCAGTGCCAGCGTAGGTCAGGCGCAGGAGAATACCGACGCGGCGGGTGATCGAGGGGCACAGCAATCTACCGAAGTGCCAGAGCAAAGAGTCGTGCAGACCCCTTACATGGGAATTGACGATGTGTTTTATGAGGCTCGCGGCGCAACTTGGGCGCTGATGCATTTCCTGCGTGCGGTCGAGATAGACTTCGATGCGGTGCTCAGGGACAAGAACGCCCTAGTCAGCGTCCGCCAGATCATCCGCGAGTTAGAGGCCAGCCAAAGAACCGTGTTTAGCCCGTTCATCCTCAATGGCGGTGGGTTCGGACTGTTCGCAAACCACTCCCTCGTTATGGCCAATTACGTCTCTCGGGCTAATGCGGCAATCATCGATCTGCGCGAATTATTGAATCAGGGCTAGGCATCAAGCCAGCATTGGCCGAAACCCTGGGCAAGTACTGCAGCGCCGCAGGGTATGGCTTCAGGCCCCGCCCTAGTGCCATCGAGCTTATTTAGAGCTTCCCTAGGTGAAAGCACCCGAGTGTGTTAGAATTCGCCCCGAGCTTTGATATTAAATCAAAGGCGTCATCGTTAATTGTCTGGTCCTCCCGGCTCCACGCCGCGAAAACCCCCTCACAAGAGTGCCAATTACTGCATGCCGCACTGTGTGTATCGCACAAACATTGGCAACGCTGTACTGCGGACAAACTCCGAAATTCTAGCAAAGAATCTAAGCGCTTTATTCCGCTCCCGCTGTCTTATTTAACTGTCGCTATCGCCCACTAGCCTTTCATTGGCCTATTGCGATCGTTTGACACAAAGGTGCCTGTTGGCACTTTCAGGAAACTATATGAATTTTGCAGACCTTGGGCTATCAGAAGCCCTATTGAAAGCCTTGCTCGACCAAGAATACACCACACCTACCCCTATTCAAGAGCAAGCGATTCCCCCGATTCTTCAGGGCAAAGACATCATGGCTTCGGCCCAAACGGGTACGGGCAAGACCGCTGGTTTTACTCTGCCACTATTGCAGAAGCTAGCGATGCAACCACGTGCCAAAGCTAACCACACTCGTGCACTTGTTCTTACACCGACGCGAGAGTTGGCAGCACAAGTTCACGCGAGCATAGAGACTTATGGAAAGTATCTGTCACTGCGCTCGACTGTAGTGTTCGGCGGCGTGAAGATTAATCCGCAGATGCAGAAGCTGCGCGGTGGCGTTGAGATCCTGGTCGCTACTCCGGGCCGATTGCTCGACCTGTTTCAGCAGAACGCGATCAAGTTCGACGAGATCAATACCCTGATCCTCGACGAGGCGGACCGCATGCTGGACATGGGCTTTATCAATGATATTAAGAAGATTCTGTCGCGTCTGCCTAAGCAGCGCCAGAACCTAATGTTCTCTGCGACTTTCTCTCCAGAGATTCAGAAGCTGGCGAAGGGCTTATTGAATGATCCTGTAGAAGTCAGCGTCACGCCGATGAACACGGCAACAGAGCTGGTAGAGCAGTCACTTTATATCGTCGACAAGAATCGCAAGACCGAGTTGCTGAAGCAGTTAATCAAGAGTGAGAGCTGGTACCAAGCACTTGTGTTCAGTCGCACCAAGCACGGCGCGAATAAGATAGTGAAGCAGCTGGAGATCGATGGCATTCATGCCGCGGCGATTCACGGCAACAAGAGCCAGGCGCACCGCACGAAAGTGTTAGAGCGCTTCAAGGAAGGCAAGTTGCAGATTCTTGTGGCCACGGATATCGCGGCACGTGGTATTGATATCGATCTTCTGCCACAGGTAGTGAACTACGATCTGCCGCAAGTGCCGGAAGACTATGTACACCGCATCGGCCGTACGGGTCGTGCTGGTTCGTCGGGCCGTGCTATCTCTTTCGTATGCGCGGAAGAGAACAAAATGCTGCGTGATATCGAGCGGCTCTTAAAGCGTCCGATCGATCGTGCTGAGATGCCGGGCTTCGTGTCCACGGAAGACTTCTCCAAGGTAGCGCCAGCGCCACAGCGTACGTCGCAGAATCGTCCGCAGCGCTCATCGCAAGGCCGCCCACAGCGTGCAGCGCAGGAACGCCCGCGTCAAGTAAGTGGCAATCGTGGCACCTATGGCACGGCGCCAGATGCGCCTGCTGCACCGGCTCGCAGTGCGAAGCCGCGCTCAAGCAGTGGTGGTGGTCGTCAAGATCAAGCACGCCGTCCGCAGCGCGCTGCACAACCATCGCGTGATGGCCAGTCTAAGTCTGGTAACACGACGCTACTGTATCGTTCATAAGCGATACTCGTAGAAAAAAGGGCGCTGGGATCCTCGTGATCACAGCGCTTTTTTTTGCATTGAAATTGCTCGTAGAAATTGTACCTAGTTCTCTAGCTCTCTAGCTCTCTAGTTATTTAGTTATTTAGTTATTTAGAGCTTCGTAGCACGAGTGGCACTGCGGCGTACTTCGCTGCTGGACACGCCGTGAATACATCCATGTAGGCTCAGTCGCCGCCGTCCGGGCGGCTCATGGTCCTGCATCGAAGCACCCCACATTGCCCCTCTGGTTATGTAGGTGCGATATGGATCAGCGCTCAATATTATGCGGGCTCGATTTAGCTCCGTGCTGATAGAACCCACTGACTGTAGGAGCTCTTGTCCGCGTAAGGGGATGCCTTGCAAGCGAATGGGTGCGATTGATGCAGGTCTGTGGGAGATTTAGGCCGATCGCCTGCAGGGCAGGCTCCTACAATCAGAGCATTATTCTACAACTGATAGAACCCACTGACTGTAGGAGCGGGCTTGCCCGCGAATAAACTGACTCTTGCGCAGATCCCAATCAATCGTACCCCATTTCGCGGGCAAGCCCCCATAAATAGGGCAAGCGCTCCTACCTATTTATCTGAACCTAAGACTGGAATCGCAAAGGCAGGAATTTCACGGTAGCTTCGTGAAGGCTCACGCTAGGTGAGGGTCAAACATTTATTCACTGTCGAGCTCGAGTATGTCGCCAGGGGTGCATTCTAAGGCCACGCAGAGTTTCGCCAAGGTCTCGAAGCGTACTCCCTTGACCTTGCCAGTGCGCAGTAGGGACAGGTTTGCCTCGGTTATGCCGATTTGTTCGGCAAGATCCTTTGCCTTCATCTTGCGGCGTGCCAGCATCACGTCTAGGCGGACGACGATTTCCGTCATACGAAACCTTCATTGTCTTCTTTCAGTGTCGTTGCCGCGCTTAGAATGCGGCCCACCATCACGATGAATATCGCGAAGGCCAGCATGCCCAGATACTCCGGTTCGACTCGCATCTCGAAACCGCCATTGTGGCGTATCCACTGCGTGAGGTTAGGGACGATGAGGATTAAGGCAAACATTGCCATCGTCGCGTACTCTCCTGCTTCGGCGACTCGCTGTGAGGCGATCTTGTTGAAAAAGTCACCCTCACAGTAGTGCTTCAGTGCCATGTTCATGCGGTTTATCGCCTCGCATAGCCATACGGCTGGAAGTATCTGCACTGCTATCAGTCCAATCTCATTCACTTTAGTACGCCACGATATTTCCTCGCTCAATACTATGTCCAATGCCGTTAGACCAGAGTTGAGCAGGATCGTTAAGCCGATCATCGTTAGTGCTATCCACGCAAATACTTGCGCAGTCTTCGCGAGTTGCTGAGCTTTGTTTAGATCGCCGTCTATTAGATTTGCCATCACAACCTCTTTGGTTACTGTTATTCCGCAATAAATTATCGTTAAACAATAATTATTGCAAGTGCTTTGCAGAGCTGTGCTTAACGGGTAGTCTTTTCAGGGAAAGAGCAGCGCAGAAGTAAACCGTGGCACTACTCGTGCGTTATAAATCCTAGGGGAATGCTGCCCGACGAGCGGCAGTGCGTAGACGGCCGTTAGAGCAGGCCTCGACAAGCTAGTGGAGCGCGACAAACTGGATACTTTGCAAAAACTCGATCGCTTCCTTGCCGATGTGCAGGGCAGGGCATATCGAATTGCTCAAATTGCCACCAATAATCCAGACGATGCTCTGGATCTGGTGCAGGATGCTATGTTCAAGCTCGTGGAAAAATACAGCGGCCGCCCGGAATCCGAATGGGGCCCATTGTTCTATAGCATTTTGCAGAGCCGCATCAATGACTGGCATCGCCGCAATACTGTGCGTCGACGCATCATGGGCTGGTTGCGCCCTAGCGAAGATGATGGCGAGGATCCTGTCGAGAGAGTTGCAGATGAGTCTCAGCGCAGCCCAGAGCAATTACTGCAGATCAATGGCAGCATGGACAAGTTGCAGCAAGCACTACAGGCACTCCCGCAGCGTCAACAGCAGGTTTTCCTGCTTAGAGTTTGGGAAGGGCTTGATGTTCGAGAGACAGCGCTGGCAATGGCCTGCGCGGAAGGCAGTGTAAAATCACATTATTCGAGAGCCGTGCATACGCTGCGGCAGCAATTAGGTGAGCATTGGTAATGAAGTCGACATTCGACGCAGATAATACCGGCGCTGGCGACGAGGAGGCTCGCTTTCTAGCCAAGGTCGTACAGACACTGGACGGCAGCCTCGTGCATCTACCTGTGGAGCTCGAGGAGCGTCTGAGCAGTGCGCGCCAAGCGGCGCTCTTGCAAGCTCCGCAGCTAGATAGTGAGGACAGCGCTGCAGCTAGTGACTTTGCCTGGGCACTTGAATCCAGTGAGCAGCAGATCCCCGAGACCGTGAAATTGCGTCTTGATGGAATTCGCTCTGACGCAATGCGTAAGGCGAGTGAGGCGTTAGATAAGGCCAATGCAGAGAGCAAGGTCAGCGGCTGGAGGTGGAGGCGATGGGCGCCACAAGGTTTCGCGGTGCCAGCGAGCGCATTCGCTTCAATCTGCGTGCTCGTGACGACCTTGGCGATATTCAATCTGTCTGAGCCTCTAGAGACCATGCCCTTGGCTGTGGCCGAGGACTCTTTAGTGCTAGCTTCTGAGGAAGAAATCGAATTATACGAAAATTTAGAGTTTTATCAGTGGCTTGCGGATAATGGCTTGTAATCTGAGGCGACTCTTCCTGGCCGCAGCAATGTTCGCTGCGTGGACGTCCTGTATTGCTATGGCGACGCAGTCCGAAGAAATTGCCGCTGCTGGTTCCGATGTAATAGCAGCGGTCGCGGACGAAGCAGAAGTTGATATCGCACTTATAGAGTTCTTGGGGCAGTGGGAGACCGACGATGGTGAGTGGATTGCGCCTAGCGATCTGGCGGATGAGACGTTTGTAGAGCTGATTGAAACGGTGGGTTCTGTGGAGATAGAAGAGATTGATTAAGAGGTCAGTAAACAATAGATGGCGAGGCGCGCGCCTAGTGTTAGGCGCCGCGGCGTTATGGATCAGCGTCGGCCTTCAGGCTCAGGAGTTGATTCAATGGGAGTCGCTAAGCAGCGCGGAGCAACAGCTCTTGCAGCAGGTCGAGCCGCAATGGGAGACCTTCACTCCGGAGCGCCAAGAGCAGTTGCGGCGCGGGGCTAAGCGTTGGCTGCAGATGCCACGTGAGGAGCGTCAGCGCGCCCGCAGGCAGCAAGACTTCTTTCAGCAGTTAAGTCCGCAAGAGCGCGAGCGCATCGAGAATCGTTTCCAGCAGTTCAATAGCGCCCCACCATCTCAACAACGACGCTTACGTGAGATTCAAGAGCAGTTTCGCGACCTCCCTTCAGAACGACGGGAAGCTTTGCGTCGGCGCTTCGAAAACCAGAGGAGCGAGCGCGCGGGGCAGCGACCTGAGTTGGAGCGTCGGCGTCCAGAACAACAGGCCGAGCGCCCGGAGTTACAAATAGAGCGGCCTGAGATTGGGGTGGAGAGACCGGATCTGCAGCAAGTGCGGCCAGAATCAATCCCGCAACGCCCCAATGGGCAAGACATTCCTCGCATTCCGCCGCGCATAGAGCGGCCAACACCACAGGTCGTGGTGCCACAGCGCCCAAGCCGCTAAATTTCTAAGGCATAAAAAAGGCCAGATCAAGATCTGGCCAAAAGGGACACCTTGCGGCGGTTTAAAGGAAGGGATCAATCTGTTCGGATACGCACTCGCGCACGATGCGACGCTGCTCATTGCGGCCCTGCATGCTGGCGGCGAGCTCGGCACCTGTAAGTTGGCCGTCGGCATCGGTATCCATGCGAGCGAATTGGTCATAGGCACGCTGCTCTAGTTGCATGAAGAATTCTTCCTGACTCAAGGCGCCATCGCCATCTTTGTCTGCGGCGGCGAAGCGGTCCTCTTCTATTTCGCTTAGGCCTCCATTCTCGGCGATGCACTCGCGCAATGCGGCAGTGTCGATATCCTTGGCAGGCCCACGGCGGCGTGGGCGAGCCTCGTCAGCGCTCACAAGGCCGTCGTCATCGCGGTCTGCGCGGTTAAATTGGCGCTCATAGTTTGCGGTGCCTCTGGCGGTGAACTCTTCTAGGCTGATGAGCTGGTCGCCATCGCTATCTAGCTGACGCAGCATGCGTAGCTGGCTTTGTCGCGCCGGGCCGCGAGTATCGCGAAGCACGCCGCGAGACTGTTTGCCGCGGACTCCTTCGCCCCTTTGGGCTTCCTGCGCGAAGCTGCTCGCAGCAAAGCTACAGCCTGCTATTAGCATTGAGATTACTAAAAGTCGTCGATTAAACATTGGGTAGTACTCCCGAGTTAAGAGAACTGCTGCTTTAAGCAGAAGTCTTGGATGAATGTCGTGTTCAAGCCTATTAACGCGGTGGGAGCGAGTCGGTTTACAAGATGAGATCACTTTAATGCAAGCTCATTGTAATTAAAGGCGAGCAGTCATAGACTCAGTAAAGCCTGTGCAGGGATTCATGGCAGGTCCAAGAAGAGTCTTGATTTACAAGTGTTTTCCAGTATTGCTTGGCCTGACGCATAGTGAATTGGGCGATTTTCAGGATTCGATAGAAAATTTTTCGCTTTAAGGGAGACGACTTCCGTTTCCTGTGCTCAAATTCCATCTCACGGTGCAGGGCTTTAGCGAGTCCGATACTAAAGAGCAAAAGAAATAGAATAATTCGAAATACAACCTAGACGAAGGAGGTGCCTCGTGCGCGTTCAATCTGAACTGCTACGGTTTAAGACCCGCTTAGAACTAAATCTCAACACCATGTCGGCGTTCGCTAAATGCTTATCTGTGGCGGCTTTGCTGTTGCCTGCAGCTGCAGCAAGTGCGCAATCTGCCGATGGCGTGACATTCCATAAAGATATCGAGCCTATTCTGCAGCGTAGCTGCCAGAATTGTCACCGCCCTGCAGGCGTTGCCCCTATGTCTTTGGTTACTTATGACGAAGTAGTGCCATTTGCCGGCCTGATCGAATATAAGACTGGCTTGCGCGATCGTGCAGGGGCAATGCCTCCTTACTATCTCGAGCACGACATCGGCATCCAAGATTACAAGGATGACCCCTCGTTGACCGACGAAGAGTTGGCCGCGATCTCTACTTGGGCGCGCAACGGCACGCCAAAGGGCGATATGGCTGATGCACCTGCACCACGTACGTTTGCTGACGGTGCCACTTGGACCGCTGGTGAGCCAGACCTAATCGTACGCTCTGAAGACATCACAGTTACTGCGACTGCAGCTGACTGGTGGGGCGATATTCCACGTATTCCAATTCCAATTACAGAAGACCGTTACGTGTCTTCCGTTGAAATCATCGAAGTGAACGATGTGGACACAAGCGGCGCCGCTGGTACCGTTGGTGGTCGTAACATTTTCCACCACATGATTTGGAGCACGCAGGTTCTCGACGAGAATATGCTACAAGTTGAAGGCACACAGGCTGTTAGCTGGCCAGTGCACGAAATCGCTCGTAACCCCGACATCTTCGACCCAGATAGCGGTCGTTTGCTGAAGGTTGGTTCATATGTGGTTTCTGACTCTGTGCATTTGCACTCCACTGGTAAGGATACTACGGGCCATCTCATGATCGGCTTCCGTTTCCACCCCGTTGGCTACGAGCCTAAGTACCGTCCTGCATTTATCGGCCTAGGTAACGGCGTCGATATCAGCATCACTGGTAACGAAGATAACCAAGAACTGCACGCATACGCAGTATTGGAGCAGCACACCAAGATCGTGACTTTCGAGCCACACTTGCATGCTCCTGGTGAGCGTATGTGTCTAGAGGCCATCTGGGGCTACACGGTAGAAACACTATCTTGCGTGGGCTATGACCACAACTGGGTACGTGGCTACACCTATGCTGACGATGCGGCTCCATTGCTTCCAAAAGGCACTGTTCTACACATCGTTGGTTACATGAACAACACACGTACTAACCCGAATGTGCCTGATTCACGTAACTGGCAGGGTTCTGGTAACCGTTCTGTGACGAATATGTTCATCGATCTTGGGATGCGCGTAACGCTATCCGAAGAGCAGTTCTTCGATGAAATGGAAAATCGTCGCGAGAAGCTGAACCTCGGACCAAACGATCACCAGATCGGCTGCCCGCTTTGTCTAGCTCCGCTTGTTGCGCCAGTTTTAGAAGAAGCAGCTAGTGCAGATGTAGCTTCAACACAAGGGGATTGATCAGATGGGTTTGTTTAGTTTGACTGGGCGACGTCATGCAGTAGTCGCCACGCTGTTTGCTGTAATGAGTGTCTTTGCAGGCGCCGTTAATGCTGATAATTACCTCAAAGGGCAGCATATCGAGCCTGCCTATGAGGGCTGGCGGCTTCTTGATGATGGTAGCTATGTAATGATTTTCGGCTACCACAATGAGAACTGGGAAGAAGAATTGGATATCCCTGCCGGGGAGAACAACTTCTTCAGCCCAGGTTTAGAAGATCGTGGTCAACCTACGCACTTCCTTCCGCGTCGCAATCGCTTCACTTTCGAAGTGTCTGTGCCTGCGGATTGGGGTGATAAGGAGCTGATGTGGACCATTACTGCGAATGGCGTGACTAAAGTCGCTTACGGAACTCTGGCACGTGATTACGTGGTCGATAACGTCGTAATCGCTTCCGAGACAGGTTCTTTGGGTGCTGGTACCAGTAGTCCCGAATCCCGCGCAAACGTCCCGCCAGTAGTTGAAGTGCAGGGCGACCGTGTAGGAAGCGAGATTGTTCGAACTGTTCGCGTTGGTGAGCCATTGACCTTGACTGCTAAGGTTGAGGACGATGGATTGCCAAACGTACGTAACTTGAGCCCGTTCTTGGCCTCTGGTGCTTCTGCTAGGGCAAGAATGCTGCGTCCTCCAGTACGTATTACTGTAGGCAAGACCAATGGTCTGTTCCTTTCTTGGAATGTCTACCGTGGCGCTGGCAAGGTGACGTTTGATCCTCCCCAGGTTAAGCCTTGGGAAGACACACGTACTTCTGCAAACTCTCCTTGGGGACCTTTGTGGGTGCCTCCTCCTGTTCCTGAGGATGGAATGTACGACGTTAAAGTCACCTTCGACGAGCCAGGCACCTATGTGCTATGGGCCCGTGCGGATGACGGCGGCCTGTTCCACGACGAGTATGTCACGGTCAACGTGTTGCCATAATCGGCTAACTCGATCGACGAAGAGCCCTGCAGACCTCGTGTCTACAGGGCTTTTTTTATGGGCGAAAGATTGGGAAGAGTGACTGCACGTCGCGCCACGGTACCACTTTAAAGTTCTGTGCCTGCTCCGGCAGCACATTGCGGCCGTCTTGCACGATCAATAGTCCAGCGCTATAGGCGCCACCTAAGTTTGCGCTACTAACTTCGAGGCCATCGGTTTCGGAGGCACCGTCTATTATCAATCCCGGCTCCAGGTTCATGCCAATCCGGAATGTAGCAAGTACTGGATATGGGGCGATGCTGTCCAAAACGACATAGCTATTATTGCCTTGGCTGGAGGCGATCAAGAGAGTGCCATTCTCGCCTTCGTACAGCGCTAAGCCCTCAATATCGTCGTGCAATGCCCCCCCAATTTTAGCCACCGGTTGCAAGTTAGTTGGGGCATCTGGGGCGGCACTGAGAGTCCAGATTCCGACGTCTTCTTCGCCTAAGAAAAGTTGCCCGGTTCTATCGTCGGCAACGCAGCCCTCTGGCTGGGTTGCCACGCTAAAGCGTCGCACAACGCTCCCTGTCCACGTGCTGCTACTCGTATCTAGCGCAAGTTGTAGGAAGCTGCCGTCCTCATCATTCGCGAAAGCATAGAGTTTCTGTGTGGCATCCTGATACAGGCACATGCCATAGATGTTCTGTAAGGCAGTGGGGATCTCGGCAACTAGAGTTAGCTGGCGGGTCTCCCTGTCGATCGCGAACATCGACAGGGTATTGAGGTCGCGATTGCTGGCAACTGCGACATCTACCATGCGCCCCTGCCATGAAACGCCATAGCGAATATCCACATTGTTTAGACGTCCGGTGTCGAGGCGCTGTAGCTCATTTCCCTCTAGGTCGTAGACGAACAGTCCTTGGCGCTTATTCGTGCCGACGATGAGGCTCTGGCGCGGCGTAGTGGGGTGTATCCACAGCGCCGGGTCGTCTGCCGCATCGCCGCGTTGTGGCATTGGAGTGGTTTCGACAACAGGCATCACCTCCGGCAATGACTCTGGGGTAGCAATGCTTTCCGGCGTTGGGACCTTTAGTACAGTGAAACGCCTATTCTTCTCATCGAAGAGCGAGAGTGTCTGTGCCTCGCCGGTATCGCTTAGGATAAGGCTTTCCGCGGACTGCATGTTCGCTGAGGCCAAACTATGGTGATGCTGCGATAAATAGTGGAATTGCCCATCTTGCCTAGCGTATTGATGCACAGTGGGGCCATCGCCACTGAGGGCATATAGATGGCCGTGAGCCGTGGCAAGACCTAGAGGGCCATCGCCCAAGTTTCCGAATGGTGCTGCGGCATCGATCAGCGTGCGCTCGACTTCTGCCTCTGGATCGGTGGGGTAGGCCCATAGAGTCTGTGAGGACTCGCTCACAAAAAGGGTGGCGCTATAGTCGTCTACGGCGCAGTACTCGGAGTCTGGGCCAGTGGGAAGTGTGCGCACTGGCAGCATTTGCCACTGTTCGCCGGGAACAGGCAGCAGCAGATACTGATGAGCTTCGAAGAGTTCGCTCAGTAGGAATAAGTGCAGGCGTTGGGCGCCATCCAGATGCAGGCAAAGCCCCTCTACCGGGAAGTCGATGGGGGAGCTGACTAGGTCTTGTTGAAACTGCTGTTCCGAATCCAGTGAGTAGAGCAGTACACGACTCTGGCTGCTGTCGAAACTGGCGAATATTCGCTGTGTTCCTGAGGCGGTAGGTATCGAGCGGGAATCTAGAAACTCTGCGTTTTGTGCCCATGAAGAGGTGGAATTGCCAGCGCTATTGATGACCTGGATGCCGGTGTTTTCCCCGACTGAGAGCCACTGCGAGGAGGTGGCATCGAGCTCTAGAGTATATTCCCCAGGGAGCGTTAAGGAGCTTGTTTGTGCAAGCAAGGATTGGCTAGCACTGAGCGCAAGGGCGAGGAGGGAGGCGTTGGCGCAGGGGCGCCGTGTTGAAAAGAATGGCATATGGCACTGAACTCCTTGAATCACTGTAAGTTTCTTTAAGTCCTAGAACTTTAAAGTCTCAAAGTGTAGTGAGTTTGTGTGACATCGAAATGACATGGCCAAGACAGGGCTGAAAACCACTAGACACAAAAAAAGGCAGTGCTATCCGTAGATGGCGCTGCCTTTCTTTCAAGCTATACAACATCGCTCAACGTGGAGCGATAGTCATAATTAGCAAGCTACAACGTTCTCAGCCTGTGGGCCTTTTTGACCTTGAGTCACTGTGAACTGTACTTGCTGGCCTTCAGCCAAAGTTTTGAAGCCGCTGTCCTGAATCGCACTGTAATGTACGAATACGTCTGGGCCGTTGCTCTGAGAAATAAAGCCAAAACCTTTTGACTCGTTGAAAAATTTAACTTGGCCAGTAACTGTGTCAGACATGTTGTCATCCTGTATATCAAATAAATAAAAAAGTGTGTTGATCCCTTCAGACGCGCACACGCAAAAGCGCAGCTCGATCGTGGAATCGGTAGCATTAGAATTCGAATATAAAATATGAGATACAGAACGAGTACTTAACGGCGGGACTTCGAAGTGCAATACATAAATATAGCCGCTATTCAGGCTGTCGAGCAGTATACGGGCTAATCAGGGCAAGTCAACTTTTATTTTTCCACTAAGGTGTTGATAACAAAGGGCTCAATACGGCGGCAAGGAGTGATACCCTAGTGATTGAACGGCTATCACTTCTCAAGAAGGGCGCATTTTCCGGTATAGGGTACGCAGGGATATCCCCAACTCATTCGCCACTGCCTGTTTGTCTCCTTGATGCTTACTGAGCAGTTGCAACAGGTGAGCATGTTCAATAGAGCGTAGGTCCTGGGTAGGGGCTTGTTTGCCGATGTCGCTTGCCATGCTCGTACTGATGAGTTCGGCGTCAATCTCGTGAGTGCTAGCGAGAAGAACGGCGCGTTCCAGAATATTGCGCAGCTCGCGTATATTACCATCGAAGGGATATTGCATGAGTAGCTTCTCGGCCGAGAGACTCAGCGTGTAGGGCTGCCGTTCATTGAGTTTGCTCAAGATAGAGCGGGCCAAAAGGGGAATGTCATCCGCTCGTTCGCGCAAGGCTGGTAGATGAATAGGAAAGACATTAATGCGGTAGTACAAGTCTTCACGAAAATCGCCTTTCTGTACCATTTCCCACAAATTTTTATGGGTGGCACAGACGAGCCGAAAGTCCGTGCTTTTAGGCTCTATGTTGCCTACGGCGCGATAGGTGCCGGTTTCAATCAAGCGTAGTAATTTCACCTGCTGTGCTAGTGCTATGTCACCGATTTCATCGAGAAATAGCGTGCCGCCGTTGGCCGCATCCACAAGTCCTTGTTTGCTATAACTAGCGCCAGTGAAGGCGCCTTTGCTGTGGCCAAACAGTTCACTCTCGAACAGAGACTCGGTTAGCCCTGCGCACTCAACTGTCACAAAGGGTTTGTCCTTGCGCACGCTGGATTGATGGATAGCCTTCGCCGCAAGCTCTTTACCTGTTCCAGACTCGCCCAGTAACAACACTGAAGCGTCACTTGGTGCGACGCGATTGATAAGCTCTAGTAGATGATTGAACGCGGGACTAGTGCCCACCATTAACTCTTTGCTGGCCTGCGCACTCGCGTGGGTGACAGGCTTTAAAAGCTCTACGAAATATTTGAGCTTTCCATCGGCGTCGAAGATGGGAAGCATCTCAACATCGACGTGTTCGCGGCCGCGTGGGGTGTTATGTATGTGCAGCACCTTCTCGCGGTGGCCGGATTTTTTGCATGCAGCCAGTGGGCAGGACTCACCTGCCTGATCGCAGGGACGGTCGTACTGATGGGATACCTTATAGCAATATGCGGAGTCACCAGGGGTGATGCTACCGAAAGTCTTGGTATACAAGTTATTGGCAGCCAAAATCTCGTAGCGATTGCTAACTAAGATGGCAGGGTAGTCGAAGCCGTCTAGCATTCCTGCCGAGTCTAGGAGGAAGTGATCTGAGGCGATAATTTGCATATTGACACTCGTGACAAGAATTTTGCCAATTATGGCTAGGAGTGCAGGGAAACACCAGTGGGGTTGGTTGGTGCTACTAATTATTTATTTAAATATCTATTAGTTTCAATTGGATAAGCTTAGATGCTAGTTCTGTACAAGCTTTGGTCTGCGTTTTGCTACTTTAGTGATAATGAGATTAACTAAACTCATAAGGAGAGAACTTTTATGTCAACAACGACACGCCCAATCGACACAGACCTAACGCTGCGACCAGAGGTGTATCACTTCTTCGATGAACCCACGAACACATTTACTTACGTCGTTAAGGATCCGAGCAGCGATGCCTGCGCAGTGGTCGACTCCGTGATGGATATCGATTATGCGGCGGGCCGCACCAATCTTGATGGCGCCAAGCAGATTGTAGAGTTCATTAAGGGTAAAGGCTGGCATTTGGAGTGGATCATCGAGACTCATGTGCACGCGGATCATCTATCTGCGGCGCCCTATATCCAATCTCAGTTGGGAGGCAGGCTCGGTATAGGAGAGCGCATAGATGTAGTGCAAGAAACCTTCGGCAGCGTCTTTAATGCAGGCACCGAGTTCAAGCGCGATGGTTCCCAGTTTGACAAACTTTTCAAAGATGGTGAGCGTTATCAGATAGGTAATATGACGGCGCAGGCGCTTCATACTCCGGGCCATACACCTGCGTGTATGACTCATGTGATAGGTGACGCGGCCTTCGTGGGCGATACTATCTTCATGCCTGAGGGCGGCTCTGCTCGCGCAGACTTCCCTGGCGGCGACGCGCGCACGCTGTACAAATCGATTCAAAGAGTATTGTCCCTGCCCGATGCAACCCGCTTATTTATGTGCCACGATTATCCCGAAGGCCGTGAACTTGCGTGGGAGAGCTCAGTTGCAAAGGAGCGCAGTAAAAACATTCACGTGCACGATGGTATTAGCGAGGCCGAGTTTGTGGCGATGCGAGAGGCCAGAGACAAGACGCTGGACATGCCACGCCTCATATTGCCCTCTTTGCAGGTCAATATGCGGGCTGGGCATACCCCGCCACCCGAAGCCGATGGCAAGATCTTTCTTAGGGTGCCACTGAACCTGTTGTAATATCCTCTCATGGGCAACGCAGGCGCGACACAAAACAAAAGCGAAAGGAATACAGGATGAATATTAAAGCGATTACAGAGGGTTTTTCCGTAGCAGAGCAGCTTAGTGTTGCCGATGTCGAAGCGCTCGCAGCGCAGGGCGTTAAGAGCCTCATTTGTAATCGGCCCGACGGGGAGGGTGAGGACCAGCCCAGCTATGCGCACATCGAAGCTGCTGCGCAGGAGCAGGGCATGCTGGTGCGCCATATACCCGTTGTATCGGGACAGATCGCCGACCAGGATGTTAAACAATTCACTGAGGCCATGGCTGGCTTGCCGCGGCCCATTGTCGCCTACTGTAGAACGGGTACTCGGTCGATCAATCTTTGGGCCTTAGGGCAGGGTAGTAAAGGTCGCAGTACCGCCGAGATCATGGCGATCGGCAAACAAGCAGGCTACGACCTAACCGATGCCGTAGCACGGCTGGCCGCCGCGAAACCTGGCGCTGGGCAGTCGCGCCATTTCGAAGTGGTAATTGTGGGCGCTGGTGCGGGGGGAATTAGTACTGCTGCAAGTCTGCTCAAGCGCAAACCCGACCTACAGATCGCATTGATCGACAGCGCACAGAAGCATTATTACCAACCTGGCTGGACGATGGTCGGGGGCGGCATTTTCAAGGCTCGTGACACAGAGCGCGAGATGGCAAGCCTCATACCGAAAGGCGTGCAATGGCTTCAGAATGCCGTGGAGAGTTTCGCACCTCAGAACAATAATGTGACCCTGGACGACGGCAGTACAGTGTCCTATGACCGCCTCGTCGTGGCCTGCGGGATTAAGCTGAATTGGAAGGGCGTGGAGGGTTTAGAGGAAACTCTGGGAGAGAACGGTGTTACTTCGAACTACCGTTTCGACCTTGCACCCTATACATGGAAACTTGTGCGTGGCCTGCGTTCGGGCAAGGCCGTTTTCACGCAGCCGCCTATGCCTATCAAATGTGCTGGCGCTCCTCAGAAGGCACTCTATCTCTCCGGAGATCATTGGTACCGTAACGACAGGCTAAAGCACATCGATATCGAATTTTACAATGCCGGTGCGGTGCTATTTGGCGTGAAGGAATATGTACCGGCCCTGATGAAGTACATCGAAAAATATGCTGCAACTCTGAAGTTTAATCACCGATTAACTAAGGTCGATGGCGAGAAGAAGACAGCGTGGTTCGAGAGGAGTGATGCTGAGGGCAACAAAGACATCGTCAGTACCGAGTTCGATATGCTGCACGTGTGCCCGCCGCAGCAAGCGCCAGATATTATTCGCAATAGTGAGCTCGCAGACAGTGCTGGCTGGGTTGATGTCGATCAGTCCACACTGCGCCATAAACGCTTTGCTAATATTTGGTCACTGGGCGATGTGATGAATGCGCCCAATGCCAAAACCGCCGCGGCGGCTCGCAAACAAGCGCCAATTGTCGCCTATAACATGCTGTCTGACATGGGCCTAACTAAGGGGCTTGCGCACTACGATGGCTATGGCTCATGCCCGTTAACGGTAGAGCGAGGTAAGATTGTTCTCGCGGAGTTTGGCTTCGGTGGCAAGCTGCTGCCTAGCTTCCCTTCATGGCTTCTAGAGGGCACGCAGCCCACGCGATTAGCTTGGGTATTAAAGAAGGACCTATTACCCCCTGTTTATTGGAATGGAATGTTGAAGGGGCGCGAATGGCTCGTCAAACCCCAAGCAAGCGAGGAGTGAGTTTGCAGTATTTGCAAGAGCAGGGCTGGGGACTGCAATGACGCCTAAGCGGCATTGGTTTCCAGCATTAGTCTGGCTAAAAACTTATAACGGAGGTCATTTTTCCGGGGACCTGCTCGCCGCGATTATTGTGGTGATCATGTTGATACCCCAGTCTCTAGCCTATGCCATGTTGGCAGGGTTGCCAGCGGAGATGGGCCTGTATGCAAGCATCACACCCTTGGTCATATATGCTCTGTTGGGCTCGAGTAGGGTGCTCTCGGTTGGGCCTGTCGCAATCATGTCTTTAATGACTGCTGCTGCGCTAGGCACGCTGGGCTTAGCTCCCGAGCAGTACATCGTGGCGGCGATGACCTTGGCGTTTATGTCCGGCGCCCTGCTAATCTTGCTGGGTTTCTTGCAACTCGGTTTTGTGGCGAATTTTATGTCACATCCCGTCGTTACCGGTTTTGTCACAGCCTCGGCCTTGATCATCGCTTTGAGTCAGGTGCAGCATCTTCTAGGCATCTCTTCCCATGGTTATACCTTGCTCGAACTTCTGTTCTCTTTGTGGGAGTCGGTACAGCAAATGAGTGGCGTGACAGTGGCACTGGCTGCACCCACTTTGCTGTGGTTATTTTGGTCCCGGAAGGGGGTTGCCAACATACTCAAGAAGATTGGTGTTTCCCATAGTTCCGCGGTTCTAATCGGGCGCTTCTGTCCTATCTTTGCGGTGACATTTACCACTCTCATTACATGGGGGTTCGAGCTCGATACTCTGGGCATAGCGGTGGTTGGGAGTGTGCCCACGGGGCTACCAGAGTTCACCATGCCCTCGTTTTCGCTTGAGACTTGGAGAATGCTAGGGGGCTCGGCGATCCTGATTGCAACGATTGGCTTTGTCGAATCAATCTCGCTGGCGCAAGGTCTAGCTGCCAAGCGTCGCGAACGGATCGACCCAGACCAAGAGTTAATTGGTCTAGGTGCGGCGAACGTAGCTACTAGTTTCTTCGGCGGTTTTCCTGTGGCCGGGGGCTTCTCGCGCTCAGTCGTGAACTATGAAGCGGGTGCTGCAACCCCTGCCGCGGGGCTCTATGCTGCCCTATTGATGGTGTTCGCAACATTGCTGTTAGTGCCCTTTCTATACTTCCTTCCGCGCGCAACACTTGCGGCGACTATTATCGCAGCAGTCTGGTCCTTGGTGGACCTAAAGATTCTGAAGACGGCTTGGCATTATTCCAAGGCGGATTTTCTCGCAGTCTTCTTTACAATCGTGCTGACGCTCGTTGCGGGCGTTGAGATCGGTGTTGCCTCTGGGGTTCTCGTATCTCTGATCGTGCATCTGTACAAGACCTCTCGCCCCCATGTGGCGGTGGTAGGGGAGTTGCCCGGCACAGAGCATTTCCGCAGCGTGACTCGGCACAACGTGGAGACCCATGAGACGATCCTGTCGATCCGCATCGATGAGAGTCTCTATTTCGCCAATACCCGTTACTTGGAAGACATGATCTATGGTCTTATCGCGGAGCGGCCTAGGCTAAGCCATGTGATACTGATGTGTACCGCCGTCAACGAAGTCGACATGAGTGCGCTGGAGTCGATTCTGGAGATGAATAAACGGCTCGATGAGCTGGGCATTAAGTTGCATCTTTCCGAGGTCAAGGGGCCTGTAATGGATCGACTAGAACGCTCAGATTTTCTCAGCAAGCTCAGTGGCAACGTGTATTTGTCGCAACATCAGGCAGTAGAAGCCTTGAAATGATAAAACTAGAATGGAATAGCGATGGACGATGAGGCTAAGATTCGGCGTTGTTGGCGCTTACACCAGAGCGCCGCTGGTGAGGCCTTATCGATCACTGCGTCTGGTTTTGTGGACATTGCCAGCGCCAGCGATCTAGACATGGTGTGCACTAAGGGCCAGGCAATCACGGCATTCGCACTGGCAATCAGTGCGGGTAAAGCACTCGATCATGTCGCCTATCAATGGTGTATGACCCGCTTCGAAAACTTCGTCTACTTAGATCGCGCAGTGGTCGATGTGAACCATAGGCGCAGTGGCATCGCGAGCGCCATGCTCACCTCTTTGCAAGAAAAGGCAAGCGCGCAGGGCAGCGAGTTGTTGCTATGCCAGGTTCATGACCGTCCGGCCAATAAGTCGGGTCATCTCTTTGTGCAAAGCGTCGGCTTTACGCCCATAGAGAGCGTGATGCTGCCCTCCAGAGAGATCGTCACCATGTATCAGCGCTCTATCGCTATCGCCACGCCTTGACCACCCCCAATACAAAGTGTTGCCAGACCTTTGTTCACATCGCGCTTGATCATCTCGTGCAGTAGTGTCACCAGTACTCGACAACCGGACGCACCAATCGGGTGACCCAAGGCAATGGCGCCGCCATTAACATTGAGTTTGGTGCTGTCCCATTGCAACTGTTCAGTCACCGCTAAAGCTTGTACGGCAAACGCCTCGTTAGACTCGATCAGATCGAGCTCATCTACGCGCCAACCGGCCTTGGCGAGGCAGTTGCGCGTCGCAGATACCGGTGCCATACCCATGATGGCGGGATCGATAGCGGCATTGGCATAGGCTGAAATCTTGGCCAATGGCGAAACCCCAAGCTTATCGAGCATGGCCTTATTACACAGTACGACTGCTGCGGCACCATCGTTGAGCCCCGATGCATTGCCCGCTGTCACAGTCCCGTCCGCTTTGAAAACAGGCTTTAGGCGGGCTAATAATTCGGCGCTTGTGTCGGGACGCGGCCCTTGGTCGCTATCCACAATTATGGGGTCTCCTCTACGCTGCGGAATGCTGATAGGAAGGATCTCGGCGGCGAAGCGGTTGGCCTTCATAGCCGCGGCGGCCTTGTGCTGGGAATCGAGTGCGAAGGCATCTTGTGTCTCGCGCGAAATATTGTATTTAGCCGCGATGTTCTCAGCGGTAATGCCCATATGATAATCGTTAAAAGCGTCCCATAGGCCATCGTGGAGCATCGAGTCTACTAGCTCCCAATTGCCCATTTTCTGTCCCTGTCGAGCATGGGGAAGAACGTGTGCCGATTGACTCATGCTCTCCATGCCGCCAGCAACAACGAGTTGGGCATCGCCCAAGGCGATTGACTGCGCGCCAAGATGCACAGCTTTGAGTCCTGAGCCGCACACCTTGTTGATGGTCATAGCGGGAGTCTGATTGCCGATTCCTGCGCGTATGCTGGCCTGTCGAGCGGTGTTCTGACCGCAGCCGGCGGTCAGAACATGACCGAGTATCACCTCGTCTATCAAACTAGGATCAATCTTATATTTATCGAGTAGCTGGAAGATCACTTGGCTGCCTAGATCGACTGCGGAGAGCTCTGCTAACACCCCTTGGAAATTGCCTATGGCACTGCGACCCGCGGCGATAATATAAACGTCTTGCATAAACCCCCCACAATGAATTTGTCTCTATGCGCTTCTATGTTTGTTAAGCGCGCTAGCGATTCACCCTATTTTCGATTAATTGATCCACGACGGCTGGATCCGCCAGCGTCGATGTATCGCCCATATTCTCTAATTCGTTTGCCGCGATCTTACGTAGAATTCTACGCATGATTTTGCCGGAGCGGGTTTTCGGTAGACCTGGCGCGAATTGGATGATCTCTGGACGCGCGAATGCCCCGATCTCGTTGGCCACAAAAGCCAATAGGTTTTTACGAACGGCATCGCTGGCCTCTATACCATGCATCAGTGTGACATACGCATAGATGCCCTGACCCTTGATGTCGTGTGGGTAACCCACCACCGCTGCCTCTGCAACTTGCGGGTGTAGTACTAGCGCACTTTCGATCTCTGCCGTACCGAGCCGGTGTCCGGACACGTTGATAACATCGTCTACACGTCCCGTAATCCAATAGTAACCGTCGGCGTCACGCCGCGCGCTATCGCCAGTGAAGTAGTAGCCCGGGTAGGCTTTGAAATAGGTGTCAATACAGCGCTGATGATCTCCGTATACCGTGCGAATCTGACTTGGCCAGCTCGCGCATAGTACGAGGTTTCCTGTGGCAGGGCCCTTCATTTCATTGCCTTCTGCATCGAGTAAGGCGGGTTGCACGCCGAAGAAGGGGAGAGTTGCGGAGCCCGGTTTCAGGTCTGTTACGCCCGGCAGAGGCGTAATCATTATGCCTCCTGTCTCAGTCTGCCACCAAGTATCGACGATTGGGCAGCGGCCCTCGCCGACCACATCGTAATACCATTGCCATGCCTCAGGATTGATAGGTTCTCCTACGGAACCGAGCAGGCGCAAGGATGCGCGAGACGTCTTGAGCACGGGTTCATTTCCGGCTGCCATGAGAGCGCGAATGGCCGTGGGGGCGGTGTAGAGTATGTTGACCTGATGCTTGTCTATGACCTGCCAAAAGCGGGAGACATCTGGATAAGTTGGAACTCCCTCAAAAATAAGTGTCGTGGCGCCATTCGCTAGTGGTCCGTAGACTATGTAGCTGTGTCCAGTGACCCAACCTACGTCGGCGGTACACCAGTAAATGTCACCGTCTTGATAATCGAATACGTAGCGGTGAGTGATTGCCGCGCCGAGTAGATAGCCTGCGCTGGTGTGCAGGACGCCTTTAGGCTTTCCGGTAGAGCCGGAAGTATAGAGAATGAAAAGAGGATCTTCGGCATCCATGACTTCGGGTTCGCAATCGCTGCTCATCGATGCGCATATTTCGTGATACCAGACATCGCGTCCCTCGTGCCACTGCACCTCGGCTCCCGTGTGCTGCACGACTAAGACGGTATGGACTGCGGGGCAATGCTCTAGCGCCTTGTCGACATTGTGTTTCAGCGCGATGCGCTTGCCGCCGCGCACGCCTTGATCTGCCGTGATCACGACGCGGCAATCGGAATCGAGAATACGGTCCTTAATAGCCTCCGGAGAGAAGCCGCCAAACACCACCGAATGGACTGCGCCAATGCGAGCGCAGGCCAACATGGCATATGTGGCCTCGGGGATCATTGGCATGTAAATGCTGACACGGTCACCCTTGCCAACGCCGCGCGCGCGCAGAGAATTGGCGAGCTCGCCAACGCGCTCGTACATCGTTTGATAGCTGATGTGGGCGCTATCCTCGGGGTTATCGCCCTCCCAGATCAGCGCAGTTTGTTGGGCGCGGGTTGGGAGGTGCCTATCGATACAGTTTACGCAGACATTCAGTTTGCCACCCTCGAACCAGCGCACCTCGGACTTGCTAAACTCTCCTGAATAGACTTTCTTCCAAGGGCTTATCCAATCGAGGAAGTCCTTGGCTTGCTGCGACCAGAATGCCTCTGGATCATGGATCGACTGCTGATACATTTTTTGGTATTGCTCGCTGACGATGAGGCTTTTGGCAGCCACGTCTGCGGGCACTGGGTAGAGGCGACTATCAGACATTGTACGTGTCCTGTGAAAGGGTTTTGATCGGAAAATAGTATTCAAGTCAGGCGCCCGCAAAGGGGGCGAAATGCTTGTGGTGCTTAAGTTTTAGCAGGTTTTAGACGGTGAGTAAAATCTCCCTACTCATCCTTGCTGCTGTGGCGGGGAGGGGAACTAGCGCTCGAAACGAAGATTGTCGATAAGGCGTGTCTTGCCCATCCAGGCCGCGGCGAGAATCACGAGGGCTTTGTCCTGGGGACTGGGCGGCTCTAAGCTCTCGGCAGCGCAGACACTGAAATAGTCAGGCTTGAATTCGGCGGCTACTAAGCGCTGCTTCGACTTGGCCTCCACATCGTCTATAGCGGCCCCTTGTAGAAGGGCCTCAGAGGCCCATTGTAGGGTTTCATTCAACGCCGCTGCCTTGGTCTTCTGCGCAGGGCTTAAATAGCCATTACGCGAGCTCAGCGCCAATCCGCTAGGCTCACGCTGGGTAGGGACCCCGATAATGTCGATAGGCTGGCAAAGATCTGCAACCATCTTCTGAATTACCCGAAATTGCTGATAATCCTTGAGCCCGAACAAGGCGGTGTGGGGTTGCACCATATTGAATAGCTTGCTCACTACGGTAGCAACGCCATCGAAGTGCCCCGGTCTGCTTGCGCCGCAGTAAGCGCTCGATAAACCGGGCACTGAGACCACCGTGTGTTGTGAGTGCCCCAGTGGATACATCTGCGCGACTGTGGGGGTGAAGAGGAAATCGCATTGGGCAGCTTCAAGCTTCTCTTGATCCTGTTCGAGAGTGCGAGGATAAGAGTCGAGGTCTTCGTTCTGTCCGAACTGCATGGGATTTACGAAGATCGTGCAGACTACTACGTCGGCATACTGGCGGGCCTGCTCTACAAGGTAGATATGGCCGGCGTGCAGGTTTCCCATGGTCGGCACGAGCGCAATACGTTGTCCCGAAGAGCGCAGCTGCGTCAGCTTCTCTCTAAGTGTTTGAATACTGGTCAGCGTCTGCATTTCTCTGGGACTCTAGTCGAAGCTGTGTTCGGGGCCGGGGAATTGTTTGTTCTTTACTTGCTGAACGAAGCCCTGCAAGGCGCCACGAATCCCGTCTTCTGAGTCTTTCAGAAAATTCTTTACGAATTTCGGCGTGATGGGGGATATGCCTAGCAAGTCATGCAGGACCATGACTTGCGCATCGGTATCCGGCCCTGCGCCAATTCCGATTACTGGGATTGTCAGCATCTCACTGATCTGACGCGCTAGGGACTGTGGCACACACTCGAGCAACAGGATACTGGCCCCCGATGCCTCCAATAGCTGCGCCTCGGCGATCATGCTCTCGGCCTGGCGTGGATCGCGACCCTGCACGTGATAGCCGCCGATGCGGTTGATCGACTGCGGTGTTAAGCCCATATGGGCGCATACCGGAATGCCGCGTTCGGCCAGTAGATGGGTCGAGTTCGCTATCCAGGCTCCGCCCTCGATCTTGATCATCTGAGCGCCGGCACGCATTAACGTGGCGGCATTCTCGAGGGTCTGGGTTTCAGAGGCATAGCTCATGAAGGGCATGTCACCAACGATGAACGCGCCGCGGTTGCCTCGTTTCACGCTGCTGATGTGGTAGACCATATCGTCCATCGTGACCGGTAGCGTGCTGTCGTGTCCTTGTAACACCATGCCCAGTGAGTCGCCTACCAATATGACCTCTACACCGGCTTCGCTGACTAATTGCGCGAAGCAAGCATCGTAGGCTGTGAGGCAGGTGAATTTCTCGCCACTCTGCTTGAGCTTGATGAGGGTGCTCAAGGTAGTTGCGCGGCGAGTGGTCTGGGCGACGTTAGGGGAAGACTGAGAGCTCATAATGATCCACCAGTGGGATTACAGGAGGCTGGGTTTCGGATTGAAATAATGTGTCCCATTGGAACATGCCAGAATCTGGGTCACGAGGAGCTGATAATCGTCCTCATTGCCGACAAGGTCAATCTCGGCACAATTCACAATTAGGAGCGGACTCTTATCGTAATAGTGGAAGAAGTCCGTGTAGGCGACGTTCAACCGTTCGAGGTAGTCGCTGTGAATATTTTGTTCTGCGTCGATACCGCGCTTCTGGATGCGTTCCATCAGGACATCCGCAGGTGCCTGCAGATAAACCACTAGATCGGGCACGGGGGCGTCGATGGTCAGGTGATTGTAGACCTGTTGATAGAGCGCGAACTCGTCGGCGTCCAGATTCTGTCGGGCGAAAAGAGGATCTTTGTCGATCAGGAAATCCGCTACGCGTACCTGCTCGAATAGATCGTCTTGGCGTAGATCCTGAATCTGGCGCGAGCGCTGAAACAGGAAGAACAACTGGGTGGCCAGGGCATTGCGCTTGGGGTCGTGATAGAAGCGCTCGAGGAACGGGTTCTCTTCGGGTAGCTCTAGCAGTGTATCGTAGTTGAAAGTCTCGGCGAGGCGCTTCGTCAGGCTGGTTTTGCCAACCCCAATAGGACCCTCTACGGCGATAAATCGCGGCGCAGTTATGGTGGAATGCTGTGCGGAAATAGGACTCGCTTTCACGCCTTGTCACCTGCCTCGCTGGGGGGCTTGCGGTTGGGTTTGCGGCGACGTCGACGCTTGGTGCCACCGCCTTTACCTAAACCTTCGAGCATTTGCTCTTGTTGGTTTTTATCAGCAATCTGGAAATCAGTCCACCACTGACCGATACCGCCGAGCTCCTCACCTGCTTCTTCGCGTAGTAACAAGAAGTCATAACCGGCACGGAAACGGGGGTGGTCAAATACAGTCTCGGCGGCGCGGCGAGTCCGCACTTGTAGGCGTAGCTGTAACTCCCAAATCTCTCGAGTCGCGATGGAGAAGCGCTTCGGAATTGCCGTGATCTTGATCTGTTTCAGGATGACTTGATTCGCAGCCTCCTGCTGTTCTGGCAGGGTCGCTAACTTGCCATCGAGACTCTTTTGCAACTGCTTCTGCAAGGGGGCCCACAGAATGGCCCCATACAAGAATGCGGGAGTGACTGTTTTGCCTTGGGCGAGACGGCGATCGGTATTGCGCATCGCAAGAGTTAGGAGTTTTGCCTCTGGCGTCTGTGGATCTTTCGTGCAGGCCATAGTGGCGGGGAACAGCACCTCACCAATCTTAAACTGACGCAATAACTCAAAGGTCTTCTCGGCCTGACCGCCAGTTAGCAGTTTCAATGTCTCGTCGAAGATGCGTGCCGGTGAGATTGATTCCAATAAAGGCGCCAATTCATTCATCGGTGCGCGGGTATTCTTCTCGATGTCGAAACCGAGTTTGGCGGCGAAACGCACTGCGCGCAGCAGACGAACCGGGTCTTCTCTGTAGCGTGTGGCTGGGTCGCCGATCATGCGCAAGAGTCGGTTCTCGATGTCTTGAAGGCCGTTTGCAAAGTCGATAATGCGGAAACCATCGATCGTGTAATAGAGGGCATTCGCAGTGAAATCGCGACGTACTGCATCGTCATTGATGTCGCCGTAAACGTTGTCGCGCAGGATCATGCCGGCGCTGGAGTGCGCGGAGTCTAGCCCCTTGATGCTGCGATTTGTTGTGTTCTCTTTGAATTCATTCTCAGGCGCGTGATGCGCGCGGAAGGTGGTGACTTCGATAATCTCGCGCCCGAAACGCAAGTGAATGATCTTAAAGCGTCGACCGATAATCATGGCATTGCGGAACAGTTGTTTGATCTGCTCGGGGGTGGCATTGGTCGAAATATCGAAGTCTTTCGGCTTGTCACCAAGCAGGAGGTCACGCACTCCGCCGCCTACTAGAAACGCGTGATAGCCGGCATCGTTGAGCCGATAGAGTACTTTCACAGCATTTGGAGAAATGCTCTTGCGGGAGATGCAATGGTCTTCACGCTCAATAACATCCGCATCGGAAAGATCGAGGTCGCTCAAACTGGCACGGCCAGCCGGATGGTTTCCACGCGCCTGGTCAGGCTTGGAAATGTGGGGCTCGTCCTGGGGCGTTGCCGCCTTGTTACGTTTGCCGAAGAGGGCTTTACTTAGCTTTCTTAACATCTAAATTTAGGATCCATTGACCGCAGCCACTTCGCCATCGATACACCATTACAGGGGTATGCGTGCGAGCACAACGTGATTCATCATTAAAACTAATGGGAATGGTGCGGGATAATACACCGAAACAAGGGAAATTAGCAGGAGGAAATGCTTTGGGGGGCGAGTACAGCCCCCCCGCAAGGAAGGTAATTTAGTTTTATTATT
>TARA_R110002167_G_scaffold80440_4_pt1 | contig 30156 bp, 29 predicted proteins | sample TARA_R110002167 | Tara Oceans TARA_R110002167 (sample SAMEA4398238) | marine metagenome | biome: Polar Biome; feature: [MES] marine water layer (ENVO:01000295) within the mesopelagic zone...; material: water (ENVO:00002006), including particulate matter (ENVO:01000060) such as......
AGTCTATCGACCTTCTATAAAATATAGGATAAAAGCATCCATCAAAGACGGAAAAGTTACAGGATATTATCTAAAAGAAGCGTCTATGAACGGAAATATGTATGGCTTAATTTCTAACTTTTTTCCTGCCGGATGCATTCCTAATTTTAAAGTTGATACTGCCAGTTACAATAGCAACATTACAACCGGAGCTTGGAGAGCGCCTTATACCAATTTTTTGGCATTTGCAGAACAAAGTTTCTTTGATGAACTAGCATCAGAATTAAATGTTGATACCATTCAATTACGGTTAGATTTATTACAAAATGTAAAGAATACAACGGATAAAAAAATAGAATATTCTGGACAAAGAATGGAAGACACTATTAAGTTAGTGCGAGATAAAGCAAATTGGGGTAACACAGAAAAAGGAGTTTTTCAAGGTTTTTCTGCCTATTACAGTCATAATACGCATGTTGCAGAAATTGCAGATATTGTTATAGAAGATGGTTTTCCAATTATCAAAAAAGTTACAGTTGCGGTAGATTGCGGTGTTGTGGTAAACCCAACAGGAGCTAGAAACCAAGTAGAAGGCGGAGTTTTAGACGGAATTGGTCATGCCATGTTTGCTGATTTTTCTTTTGATGAAGGAACACCAGATTCCAAAAATTTTGATACGTACAGATTAATTAGAATGTTAGAAACACCAAAGGTAGAAGTTCATTTTATAGAAAATAATTTATCACCAACAGGTTTAGGCGAGCCAGGTTTACCGCCTGCAGGAGGCGCGGTTGCAAATGCAATTCATGCTGCGTTGGGCAAAAGAATGTACAGTCAGCCTTTTGTAAAAGAACTAGAAAAAGAGACTGAGTAGGTTTAGAATTGTTGGCATTTATGCTGACTGAAATCCTGAAAAATTAGAAACATTTCAGAATTTAAAACTAAAAACACAAACTGAATATTAAAAAATATAGATAGAAAACTGAAAGAAATTAATTTGAATTCAAAGTGCTGATAAAAGGACTAACCTCCGGTTTTCGAGTTATGTTAAATTTATGAATAGATGACTATAGGATTAATAATTACAAGTATTACATTAGGAGTTGTAATATTTTTTATTATATATAAACGGACTAATATCAAGATAAAACTTCAATTTAATATTGATAAAAAGAATCAGGTGTCAAATACTGAACTTGAAGAAAATCAAATTCAAAAATCATCTGAAAGACCACAAAAAGAATTAGGAAAGAATAAATGGTTATATACTACTGATAACTTCGGAAAAATGAAAAAAGGCAGAGTTCTATAAAAAAGGATTACAAATTTTTCCAATTATAAGTTGATTGAATATTGAAACGTAATGATTTATAAAATTAGTTAAATAAAAAGATTGAAAAGCACAAAATGCCAACACCTCATATAATTTATGCTTACATTCAAACTAACATAAACGACAAACATTCAACAAACGATTTGCTAAAGCCGTATTATTCCATTCTTCTATTTTAATGTAAATAAAAACTATTTTTAACTTGGAAAATTTGAATTATAACTCGTAGGAACTGAGAACTATCTTTAAGGAATACAAAAATTACTATGAGGAACAAACAAATGCCTATCAGGAACAAGTAAAGACCTCTAAGGCATACAATAATTACTTTAAGGAACTAACAAATAACCTTAAGGAATAGGAGAGTAGCCATAAGGAACTGATAAATATTAACTTTTTTCTTCATTAAATTTAGATGCTAATTATCTAGGATTGATGCATTCTAAACCCAACCAAACTAAATTTTCAAAATTTGAAGAAATTATAATTTCACCTAAAAATAAAGTCGGATTTGCTACTTATTTAACAAGTCTAAATCCTAGCATAAAAAATAATATAACAGAAGAATGATATTTTAAGGTTGTATTAAAACAAAAAAATGCCGCTTTTTTGCGGCATTTTTAATATCTAATTGGTAAGTCTTATTTATTACCAGACTCTATTTGTGCATCATTTACCATTTTATCATTTGGTACAATGGCAACATTTACTCTTCTGTTTTTTGCTCTTCCTTCTGCTGTAGCATTGTCGTATTTAGGCTGAGTTTCTCCATACCATAAAGTTTTGAATCTATCTTTCACCAAACCTTTATTTACTAAATATTCTGTAACAGACAACGCTCTTTTTTCTGATAAAGTCATGTTATACTCATCTTTACCAGCACTATCAGTATGACCAACTACTAAAATATTTGTGTCAGGAAATTCTACAAATACTGCAGAAAGTTTGTTTAAAGCTTCTTGAGATTTTGCGTTGATGTTAGATTTGTTGGTATCAAAATAAACACCACTATTTTCATCAAAAGTTACAACAATTCCGTTGTCTACTCTTTCAACTACTGCTCCAGGAATCTCAGTTTCAATTTTTTTAGCTTGTTTGTCCATTTTGTTACCAATAAGCACACCTGCGCCACCACCAACAACACCGCCAATTACGGCACCTAATTCACCGTTACCGCCTTTACCAATGTTATTACCTAAAATTGCTCCAAGAAGTGCGCCTCCTGCAGTTCCTATTGCAGCACCTTTTTGTGTGTTATTTGCGTTTTTTATTGCTTCACAACTAGAGAAACTAATTACCATAGTTACTGCTAAAGCTACTATTGCTATTTTGTTGATTAAATTTTTCATTATAATTATTGTTTTGTAAAGTTCATATTAATAATAAATTGAGTACCATCTACATTTAAGTACTGTTTCCATTGCATGGTAGTTTCAGATAATTCTGTTAATTGTAATCTATAACCAACTTTGTTTTCGTTGTTTTTTGGTTTTAATAAAAAGTCAAAATAACCAGAAACGGCATCAACTTCTTGAACCACAAAAATAAAATCTCTTTCTCCTGTTACACAATTGGTGTTGTTTAAATTATAAACGCCAGAATTATTATTTGGTACAAATTTCCATGTGCTACCTTCAAAACATTCTTTTGCAGCATCATTAAATAGGGTAACTTTATAATCACCAGTTTTACTGTACGTAATTTTATTTAAGGTCCAATTTCCTTTTATAACTTTTTCTTTATTTCTAACATTCTTTGTAGCACTGCACGAGAATAACATCAGTGAAAGTACTACCACTACTAAATTTTTCATTATTTATGTTTTAATTTTTTGCAAAGTAACGACGAAAAAAATGACAACTGAATTTTAAATAGTAAAAAAAATGAACACATTTTATGAATTAACTAAATGTTAACTTAAATGCTGCTTTTTTTTATTTTTTGGTCTTACAATGACTTTAATTCTGACGTTTATTTATTGTTAAAGTATTAATATAGACTATTTAAAAAGAATTACCAAAATCAATTAAGATTTTAGTAATTCTAGGGTAATAATCACTTTGGGGTATTACTATTTTTCATTTTAATCTGTTACTCTTTTACCCGTAACAGGTTACAAACATACAATCATACGCAGTGTTGTTTGAAGTTTAATCGTTAATGTGGCTATAAAACTCTTTAAAATGAAAATATGAAGGGTTGAAGGTAGTGTAGTCTTTTTGATACCTTTAAATTGTACATTGATTTTTGTAAAGATTTAAAAGAGGTTTATTAAAAAAAAGAATTGCTAAAACCGATTAAGATTTTAGCAATTCTACAGCTTTAGCCTTTGGGGGGAAGGTTTATATTTGATGGTTTTTAATTAATTCCCATACAAATTTACTACGCATGCATAGTAAATTTGTAAAAAAACGTTGAACGGTTATGTAATCTCTTTAAATTGAACTTATTGGAGGTTTAAGGTTTTTTTTAATACTTTATAAGTGTACTTTTTTTCTGATTCAAAGAAATTTATCAATCCAATTTCCACATAAATTTATCTAGTAAAGTAAAAGGTTCAATTTTTCTTAAAGAAATATTTCTAAGTTTATTAGCCAAATAGAATTCGTTATTCTATGTTTTCAGGAACATTAATAGTTATTTCTTTTGATATAAATTTTCCATCACCAGTAATTCCTTCTAAGAACAAACTTATCTGGTTTTGTAAAGTGTTCTTAAATTTTATTTTTAGGGTTCCGTCTGCATTAATTTTATTTTTAGGAAACCAATCTATGACACCATAGCTTTTAAAGAATTCATTTTTAAAATCGTGATATTTTGGTACATAAAACTTTTTGCTAGCAGTAAAAGTAACTGGAAATTTAAATTCTCTAACAGTTTTTTTATCACTAATATTTGATAAAGGATCTGTTTTAATTCTTACTACACCACCCCTTCCAACTGCTAAACCACCTGTCATATCATTTAAGTTGATGTCTATATATTCTACATCAAATAATCTGTAATAGAATAGTAAAGAGGTGTCTAGAACTAAAAAGTCATCTAGAAAAAAAGCAATATTAGAACCAACTGCTCTATTGATCGCTGTAAATTGGCCTGTTCTAAAATCATCTCTAGCCAAAATGTTAGATTTGCTATTTAAATAATCTGCTAGTGAATAATTTTTGTCAAAAGATGATAAAAAGTAAACACGCCCCATAGAACTATTTTGAATTTTTTCTTTTCTCTGTTCTTTTATATTTGCTGTTATAATTATTTCATTCAGCGTGTTTTTTTTGTTTAAAGCGTAAAAGTCTGGAAAAACATCAAAATTAATTTCTGCTGAATTGTTCAAATTATTTGGATTTAATACGTTAGCATCAGAATTTAGTTTAGGAATATGATTTGGGTAATATTGAAGATATAAAGAAGGTTCAAGAAGTGAGTTGTGATTTCCTATTTTAGAAATATATAAATTTTCTTTATTTTCTGGGAAATAAGAATATAGTTGAAAAGATTTTATTTCTTCTAGAAACGTTAAAATATTACCACTTTTGTTAGAAATATGATGAATTAAATAACTGCTTTCTTTTTCTAGATTTGGGATATTTACTTTTATTGAAATGCCATTTTCAAATTGATGTGAAGCAATAACATTGTTATTCGACATGTCTTTCCAATCATAACTACTCCATCCTTGAGTAATCAATAAATTATCTAAATCATATTCTTTTTGGCTATTAATTTCATTAAAATAATATCCTCCATTTTCTACAGTTCCTTTTAAATATGGATTTAAAAGTGTTTGAGAAATAATATTAGAATTTTTATGGTAAGATTTTGTACCTTTTGGTAGAACAGAAATACTTAGATTGTTGTCTTTAAAATTAATATAATCTTCAAATTTAAAAGAAACATCAACAGAGTCTTTAATGTTTAAAACAGCCGTTTTTTTAAGGTCTAAAATATTCAATCCATGATAGTTAAAAAACAATCTTTCTGCAATAGGATTATTGTTTTGATCTACTAAAGTAACGATGTTTATTCCATATCCTAAATCATCAAGTTTTATTTTTTTAGAGATAGTTTGTTTATTTTGAAATTGAATATTTAATTTTTTTGAATCTTCACCTTGATGAATAATTAAATTAAACGATTTGTTTTTAATTGTTGCTAAGGTACTTGCATTTGTAACGATAGAGATAAATGCGTTTTCATTATTTTTAGTAACATTTAATAAAATTCCATTTTTTTGGGCGTTCGTAGTAATTAGTTTTTTTATTTTATGTCCATTATAGTTTATAATAGCTGTATAGGTTTTGTTTTTATAAGGTGTAAAAGAAACTCTACCAATACCAAGATTGTTTAGGTTAAAATTAGTTATTTTAATGTTGTTTTCAAAAATTTCTCCAGTAACATTTGGCATCCCATAGCCTAAAGAATCTTTAGCAATAATACCAACTGTGTTGAGAGTTTCTTCTAGAAAAGCACCACTTTCTGATAAAAACTGAATGTCAATCGTATTGTTTTGTATTGTTTTTTTAGCAATAGATGGTTTATTAGAATCAATAATTTTAATTGTTTCTACAAAATAATTTTGCTCTTTAAAGTTGAGCATCCAGTTTGTAAAAGTTTTTACTTTATAAATGCCAGTTGTAAAAACAGAATCTATACGAATGTTACCAGAAGCAAAACCATTCTCTACTTTAAAAAGGTTTTCTTTTACAATACGATCATTGCTATCAGTAATAACAAAATAAAGATTTTTTGTTATTTGTGATGGAGTTTTTGTTTTTTTATTGAAAACATAGGATGTAAAACCTATTTCTTCACCTTTAATGTAGGTAGATTTGTTAATGTGAGAATAAACAGTTTCTCTATACAGCTCTTTATTATCATTGTTAATAATTGTGTCTATTTTTTGATAATCAGTACTTTGAGCATTCATTAGTAAAAATGAAATAAAAGTAAAGTAAAGAGTAATGCCTAATTTCTGAGTAGTTGGGGTTTTTTTCATCGTGTATAATTTTTTTTATTCGCATCAATTTTGATGCCAAAACATATTTTTCACATAAAAATACATAGTTTATTATATTATCTATGTTGTTTTAAGATAATTTAACAGATTTATTGTAAAAGTAAAAAGTTCAATTTTTCTTGTAGAAAAATTGAACCTTTGTGAATTCGTTTTTTATAAATAGGATGATTTGCTATTTCATCAAAAAGTATTTTTAATCTGTAAATTTTCTAAAAATAAAATCTTTCGAAAACGACATGTATTCAGTTTTTATGTAAAAGTCTTTATATTTAAAAACAGTACTTCCTTTATTATTAGATTTAAATTCTTTCATTTTATCAAAAGCATTTTCTTTGATTTCTCCTTCAAGGTGATTAAAGTTTTCATCAAGTAAAGATTCTATTCGAGTTGTTTTATTATTAGAAAAAGAATTAAATGCAATTTGTGCAGGATTAAAAAACACAGTAGCAGAGCCAATTGAACCAATAGGAATTCCTCCAAAAGGCATCATCATTCCTGCATTTGATTTTTGAACAATATAACCGCCAATAATTACATGATATTGGTTGTTCACTTTTCTAGCCGAAATACCAGAATTTCCTTTAGATATTCTTCTTAAAAAGCGGTTTGTTTTACCTAATTCTCTGTAAGAATCATACATGCCACCTTCTTGTATAATCGCTGTATTTTTAAAAGTGATACTATCGTTCTTATTCGCCGAATATTCTTTAAGTAAGTCACCCGTTTCAAAATTTAAAATTTCAACAGAAAATTCATCTTTAGTAACCGCAATTGTAAAAATATTTTTACCATTTACATACGAATTTGTTCTTTTAGCTTTCTCTCCTAAAGAAGGTTTGTTAAATTGAAACGAATCTGCTTTAAAAGTGTTTAAATTGATTTCTAAAACCTGCGTAAACATTTTATGATGATCTAAGGTAATAAAGAAAGAATCTTCTCTAACAAACATTTTAGTTTCTTGGGAAGTTAATTCTATTGAATTTGGAGTGTTTTCTTCAAATTTTGTAAGATCATCTCCCGTAACTAAAAGAGATAAAAGTTTTGCGTTTTTTCCTCTAGAACTAATAAATCTTAAACTAGAAATATCAATATTATTTTTTAAAGGATTTCCGTCTTCATCAAAAGTATAGATATATAATTCGTTTTTTAATGTTGAGCCAGAAATTAAATAAAATTGATTTTTAGAATTTACTGTTTGTAAAAACGTTTCATTTTGGTCTATAGAAAATTCCTTAAATGAAGTTGAACCTTCTTTAAAAGAAAAGTTAACAAATGCAAAATCAGTTTGATTTTTATTGGTTAAAAACACGCGATAAGAATCATTTTTAGAAGCACTAGAGCCAATTAAAACTTTGTATTTTCTTCTTTTTTCTTCGGATGTTATTTTTTCTAAAACTTTAAAATTTGCATCAATTTTATACCCATAAACGTTTTTAGCATCTGCTACAAAAAAAGCAATTTCATCTGTTTCTGAATTTACAACCGGAATTACATCTTTAATATCAGAAGATGAAGTTTTTAAATCGTTTTTAAACGAAAGAACTGTTTCTTGTGAAAATGTGGTAATACTGATACATAGAATAATTACTTCTAAAAAATACTTCATTAATTTATTTTTAACTTATTTGTTGTCCGTTTTTAACTGCTTTTTCTGGTGAAACGAAAGCTAATTTTCCATCAGGAGTATCTGTCATTAAAATCATTCCTTGGCTTTCTACACCTTTAATTTTTCTAGGCGCCAAATTAACCAACACAGAAACTTGCTGACCAATAATTTCTTCTGGATTAAAGCTTTCTGCAATTCCAGAAACAATGGTTCTAACATCAATGCCAACATCAACTTTTAGTTTTAAAAGTTTTTTAGTTTTTGCTACTTTTTCTGCTTCTAAAATAGTTCCTATTCTGATGTCTAGTTTGGTGAAATCTTCAAAATCGATCGTTTCTTTTTGAGGTTCTACCACTCTTTTTTCATCTTCATTTGCTTTTTTAGTAGCAATTAATTTTTGTAGTTGCGCTTCAATGGTATCATCTTCAATTTTAGAAAATAATAACTCGGCAGCATTTATCTGATGATTTACGGGTAATAAAATGTCTTTTTCAGTTACGTTTTCCCAAGTTAAATGGTTATCAATATTTAAAATCGCTTTTAATTTATCCGAAGTAAAAGGTAAAAAAGGCTCAGAAACCACTGCCAATGCTGCAGAAATTTGCAACGCAACAAATAGAATTGTTTTCACACGTTCTTCATCAACTTTTATAACTTTCCAAGGTTCTTCATCGGCTAAATACTTGTTTCCAAGTCTTGCTAAATTCATTAATTCTTGGCTAGCTTCTCTAAATCTGTATCTTTCAATAGATTTTGCAATAATATTAGGAAACTCTTTTACAGCAGCTAAAGTATCTTCATCTACTTCTGTAAAATCATTTGGTTCAGGTAAAACGCCACCATAATATTTGTTGGTTAAAACTACTACACGATTGATAAAATTACCAAAAATAGCAACTAATTCATTATTGTTTTTTGCCTGAAAATCTTTCCAAGTAAAATCGTTGTCTTTACTTTCTGGCGCGTTTGCAGTTAATGTATAACGTAAAACATCTTGCTGATTTGGGAAATCTTCTAAATATTCGTGCAACCAAACTGCCCAGTTTTTAGAAGTTGATAATTTATTGCCTTCTAAATTTAAGAACTCATTTGCAGGCACATTTTCTGGTAAAATATAATCTCCGTGTGCTTTTAACATGGCAGGAAAAATAATACAGTGAAACACAATATTGTCTTTACCAATAAAGTGAACCAGTTTAGTATCGTCTTTTTTCCAATAATCTTCCCAGTTTTTTCCTTCTCTTGCAGCCCATTCTTTGGTTGATGAAATATAGCCAATTGGCGCATCAAACCAAACATATAACACTTTGCCATCTGCATCTTTTAAAGGAACCGGAATTCCCCAATCTAAATCTCTCGTTACTGCTCTTGGTCTTAATCCATCGTCTACCCAACTTTTCACTTGTCCGTAAACATTTGGTTTCCAGTCATTTTTATGACCTTCTAAAATCCATTCGCGTAAAAAAGCTTCGTGTTTATCTAAAGGTAAAAACCAATGTTTTGTTTCTTTTATTGTTGGCACATTGCCAGTAATTGCAGATTTTGGGTTGATTAAATCTGTTGCATTATGACTCGTTCCGCAGTTTTCACATTGATCGCCATAACTTTCTTCAAAGCCACATTTCGGGCAAGTTCCAACTACAAAACGATCTGCTAAAAACTGATTTGCTTCTTCATCATACAATTGTGCAGAAACTTCTTCTATAAACTCGCCATCATTATACAGTTTTGTAAAAAAATCAGAAGCAGTTTCATGATGAATTTTCGCAGAAGTTCTTGAATAATTATCAAAAGAAATTCCAAAATCTTCAAAAGATTTTTTGATAATTCCGTGATATTTATCAATAATAACTTGCGGAGAAACGCCTTCTTTTTTTGCTTTCATTGGTATGGCAGCACCATGTTCATCAGAACCAGAAATGTAAGCAACATCGTTACCAGTTAAACGTAAATAACGCGCGTAAATATCTGCAGGAACGTAAACGCCGGCTAAATGCCCAATGTGAATTGGACCATTTGTATATGGCAAAGCGGCTGTAATTGTATATCTTTTAGGAGCACTCATGTGTACTTTTGTTTTATTTTTGGACTGATTTTTGAAGTGCAAAAGTACGAAAAAGCAATTTTTAAATCCGATAGAAATTAGATACATTTACATTGCTACTTTTTTTAAATTATAAGCATCTAAAAACATAAATTATTTTGAAGAATTATTTTTTAATTTTAGTGTTTTTTCTCTCTTCTTGTTTGGGTGATTTTTATGGAGATAAAGATTTAGGGGCAGATTTCTATTATATGGTAGAACCTTCTTTTAATAGTATTTTTATAGCTTCATCTAAAGATAATCCTTATGAGAGTTTGGGACCTTATGTTATTAAAGATGTAGAATCTTTAGGATTTAACGATCAATTTATTTTAGTAAGTGCTAAAAATAATGATACCTTAACAAGGTATTATGTAATTGATAAAGTAAAAGAATTAAAAAGAAATTACGAGGATAGACTTTTAGAAACGAATTTGATAGCATTAGATGCTGTAGAATTTAAAAAGCTATCTGTAATTTATAAAATTAATTTAAAAACGAATGAAGAATATTGGAAAGAAAATGGATGGAAATAAATTTTTAATCTTTCTATGTATCATAACTTTTTCGTCTACAATAGCACAAGAAAAGCAAGATTCTATAAAAGTAAAAGAGCATCCTATTGTGTTTGGAGATTTTCTTCTTGGATATTCTAATACTGGTAAAAGAGCTGCTACTGTTGGTTTAAATCTTAATTATCAGTTAAATAATAATTTGTTTACATTTAGAACTTCAGAAACTACAAGCATAGATAGAATAGATTGGTTTTTAATCTTCCCTATCTCTATTGTTAGCAATACAACAACAGAATATGCCTTGCTTTATGGTAAAAGGTATATTGAAGATGATTTGTCATATCATTTTTCTGGCGGAATTTCTTACAATATAAATGAAGATATAAATGGAAATATTAAAACAAAAGATATCTTTGTAGGATTCCCTCTAGAAATAGGAATGAGTTTTTTTAAACCAAAAAAAGAAAGATTTAGAGTTTTTTATGGTTTAATTCCGGTTGGGAAACCAACAGGTTTCGGACGATCTATAGGTTTTAAATTATACGCAAATATTGCTAAAAGATCGTATGTTGGGCTTGGCGTAACATTTGGATTAGGTTGGCACAAAATATATGAAAATGAAAAATAAAGTAATCCCTTTTTTAATATTAATGACTATTTCATCTGCTTTTACACAAAAGAAATTGGTTACTCCGCCTTATTTAAAAGTAGGAGATACGATTGCAATTATTGCTCCTGCAGGTGTTTTAAACAACAAAGAAGATGTTATTCTAAAGGCAAAAGAATTAGCAGAAAGTTGGGGTTTAAATGTAGTTTATGGAAAAAATTTATTTCATAAAAACAATCATTTTTCTGGTACAGATGATGAAAGAGCGTCAGATTTTCAAGAAGCTTTAGATAATAAAAATATCAAAGCCATTTGGTCTGGAAGAGGAGGTTATGGTTCTGTAAGAATTTTAGATAAATTAAATTATAAGAAATTTAATAAAAATCCAAAATGGATTATTGGCTATTCTGATATTACTGCTTTTCATTGTCATATTCATAATTTAAATGTAGAAACTATACATGCAATGATGGGCACGAGTATGGGCGATGAATCAGAAAAAATTATTGAAACGATAGCATCATTTAAAAAGGCAATTTTTGGTGAAGAACTCTCGTATTCTATTCCATCGTCTGAATACAATAAAAAGGGAACTCAAGTTAGAAATAAACAATTGATAGAAGGGCAACTTGTTGGTGGAAATATTTCTCTTTTAGCATCTATGTTAGGTTCTAAAAGTCAGCTAAAAACCGATGGAAAAATTCTTTTTATTGAAGAAATTGGCGAATACAAATACGCTATTGATAGAATGTTATATAGCCTTAAACGTGCCGGATATTTTACAAAAGTAAAAGCGGTTATTGTGGGCGATATGAGCAAAATAAAAGTAAATTCTACCAATTGGGGAAGCTCTATAGAGCAATTAATTTTAGATGTTTTACCAAAAGAAACACCTGTATTGTTCAATTTTCCTGCGGGACATGAATCAGATAATAGAGCTTTAATTTTTGGAAGAAAAGTTCAGTTAGTAATTGGTAGTGGAGAAGAAAATTCTTCGTTAAAGTTTTTAAAGTAAGTAATTTAGCTTAGCAAAGAATAGAAATTAAAAAATGGCGCAACACAACGAACTTGGTGAAATAGGCGAACAAATAGCGGTAGATTTTTTAATTAAAAATGGATATAAAATCCTGGAAAGAAATTACCGTTATATAAAAGCCGAAGTAGATATTATTGCACAAAAAGCTGATGTGTTAGCGATTGTAGAAGTGAAAACAAGAAGTACAGATCATTTTGGGAATCCCCAAGATTTTGTAAATCCGAAGAAAATAAAATTACTGCTTTCTGCCATAGATCATTATGTAATTCAAAGAGAGTTAGATTTGGAAGTCCGCTTTGATATTATTGCTATTATCTATCAAAAAAACAACATAAAAATTGAACATTTAGAAGATGCTTTTCTTCATTTTTGATGCCTATTTTTGATTAAAATATTCTTTAACATCATCAATATCATTTGGTTTGGCTATAATTTTTTTGTTTTTATCTAATATAAAATAACTTGGTGTAGAATAAATTTGATAGATTTTAGAAGTTTCATTTTGCCATTTATTTAAACCCAACGCATTGTGCCATCCATATAAATTAATTTTAGAGAAGTTTTCCCAAACAACGGCATCTTCTTCTAAAGCAAAACCAATTACTTTTATATTCTTTTTATTTTTTAAATACTTGTGTAGTTGAGGTATTTCTCTCAAACAATGAGAACAACTTGTACTCCAAAAAACCAATACATATTTTTCTGCATCATTTAAAGTAGAAAGTTTTAAGGTTTTGCCATTTTCTTTCCAAGAAAAATCTGGGGCAATTCGGCCAATTTCGGTTGCAAATAAAGCTTTTTTCTCTGCTTTAAATTTTTGATCTTTTAAATCTTCTGGTAATTTATTATAATGATTTTCAAAAAGATAATCTATAATTTCTAAATTTTTGTACCCTTCAAATTGTTCTATTAAAAATTCGATAATATTTTTTTTGTACGGTAAACTTTTAATGTGAGATAGCACAATATCTATCGATTCTTTATACAGTTTTTGCTGTGTTCTATCATCATCAGAATAATTAATATAAAAGATATAAGACACAATTCTATCTGTTAAAAAAGAAGAGTTTACCAAGGTTTTTTCAGTAAAGTCTAAGTTGTTAAAAAAACAATCTTTAATAGTAAAAAGATACGAATCAATAGACGTTAAAATTTCTGGAGAATTTTCTTGAATATTAGCTCGAACAATAGGTGCAATGTATTTTTCTTTTGATGATTCTACATACTTATTCTGAATGGTAATTACTTTATTATAAGCCTTTTTATACGAAACTTTTAGATCTAATTTAGGGTTTTGTAAAGCAGTAATTTGTATGGAGTCTAAAATTGCTTGTGCCTTAGAAATGGCATCAATATATTCTCTGTATAATTTATTCTCTACTGATTTAGAAAAAGTAACCGTTTGATCTGGATAATCTGGATTAAAAGTAAAGGTTACATTTTCTTTATTGTAAAAAAAGTCTAAAAAACCTGCGCCATCGGTTTTAAAACTAATTCTGTAAGCACCCGGTTTTGCTTTTGGTTTTAATGTAAATTCAAACCTGCTTACAGCCTGTTTTTTACCATTAACCGCAATAGAATCTTTTTTTAAAGTAGTGTTGCCTACAAAAACTTGTTTTGTACCTTCAATTTTATATAGTATAACCCAGTCGCTATTAAATTTTGGGTTCATGGTGCCTTTTATAACATTTTGGGCATTGGTAATTGAGGTAAGAAATAGTATAAAATAAAAAATATTTTTCATCATTTTTAAATAGATTGAACGCGCTTGTTTTTGGCGTCAAAAAACGCACCAAATGTACTATATCTCTATCAATTTAAGTATATTGTAACGTTAAAAATAAGATAATTATGAATGATTTTTCTGATAAAATAATTTGGATAACAGGCGCTTCATCTGGCATTGGTAAAGCTTTGGCCATTGAATTAGCGAACCAGGATGCCAAAATTATTTTATCATCAAGAAAAACCAAGGAATTAGAACTTGTTAAACAGCAGTGTAAAAACGCAAATAATGTAAAAATTGTAACTTTAGATTTAGAGGAGTATACCAATTTACAACCTAAAGTAGCCGAAGCTATTGCTGCTTTTGGAACCATTGATATCTTGGTAAATAATGGTGGAATTAGTCAAAGATCTTTGGTGAAAGACACTTTGATTTCTGTTGATAAGCGAATTATGGATATCAATTATTTAGGAACAGTGGCTTTGTCAAAAGCAATTTTACCACATTTTATAAAAAATAAAAATGGTCATTTTGTGGTAACTACCAGTATTGTTGGTAAAATAGGAACGCCATTACGTTCTAGTTACGCAGCGAGCAAACATGCTTTACATGGTTTTTTTGATAGTGTACGTGCAGAACATTTTAAAGATAATATTACTGTAACGTTGGTGTGTCCGGGTTTTGTAAATACAAATGTTTCTAAAAATGCATTAACAGGAAATGGAACACCACAACAAAAATTAGATGTTGCAACTGCTAACGGAATTGCTCCAGATCGTTTTGCTAAAGTAATGGCAAAAGCAATTAAAAATAAAAAGGAAGAAGTTTATATTGCCGGTGCAAAAGAAAAACTAGGAGTTTATGTAAAACGCTTTTATCCGAAGTTGTTGTCTAAATTGATTCGAAAATTGAGTGTTACTTAATCTTCAAAATATTCTAAAGCATCAAAATAAGAAACAATAGCTTCTTTCATTAATACCGTTTGTTCGCCAGGTTTTAAGTTTGGTAATTCTGTAAGTGTTTTATAATGTGGCCAGCCATCTTCGTCAAAAAAATCGAATTCATAATACCCATAAGGTTCTAGTAATTTACAAATGGCAATGTGCATTAGGTTTACTTTTTCATCTTTTTTAAACTCTCTATGACCTTGCCCTAATTCTTGAACGCCAATTAAATAGACAATTCCGTCTAAATTTAATTCATCTCCTTCAGAAAAATCTTCGGTTAATTTGTTGACTAAAAAATCCCATTTTTCTTTTAAATTACTCACTTTTGTCATAAAAACTATTTAAAGCGTAAAGATACAATGCCCATTTTTAATTTTTAAAAATATAATGTAGATTTACATAAATTATTTAAAATGAATATTTTTGACATCATAATTGGTGCTTTACTGATTTATGCTTTTGTAAGAGGAATTATGAAAGGCTTTTTTGTAGAAGTGGCATCTTTAGTTGCAATTATTATTGGGGTGTTTATTGCAATTCATTATGGGCATCATTTAGAATTTTATTTGGTAAACTCTAAAAGTATCAGTTGGTCTGATGAAACGAACCGAATTGTAGCTTTTTCAGTTACTTTTTTGATTGTGATCGTCTTGGTAATTTTTACAGGAAAAATGCTAACAAAATTTGCAGATTTTGCGTCTTTAGGATTGTTAAATAAATTGTTGGGAGGTATTTTTGGTGCCCTAAAAATCGCCCTAATTTTAAGCGTTATTTTTACATTTTTTGGAGGAATAAACAAAACGATTCCCTTCGTAAAACAAGAAACATTAGATGCATCTATTTTGTATAATCCTGTTAAAAAGGTTTCAACAGCCTTATTTCCTTCTATTATAAAAGAAGGAAAAGAAGACGAAACTAAAATTAAAGTATCCTACTAAAATTTAATAGTATTTATCCAACTAAAATAGTTTTCATAAACAGTATCTTTCTCTGAGGCTACATATTCTAAAAATGCTTTTGCAACAGGCGATAAAGTTTTCTTTTTTAAATAAATTAACTTCCAAACAGATTTTAAAGGCAAGCCTTTAGCCGGAATTATCTTTAACTCATTTTGTAATAACTCGTTTTTTATACTTAGTAGCGATACAATAGAAACACCAATATTTGCAACTACAGCTTGTTTTATAGCTTCGTTAGTTGTGAGTTCTAATTTAATTTTTGGCGAAATTTTTTCTTGTTTAAAGAATTGTTGCATGGTATGTCTGGTACCAGAACCTTCTTCTCTATAAATTAAAGGGATTGTTTTAAAAATAGAATTTCCTTTTTCTGTTACCATATTATTTTCTTTGGATGCAACTAAAACCAAGTGATTATCCATAATAGGCAATTCTTCTACATCTAAATGGCTGGGAATTACAGATACTAACGAAAAATCGACCAAATTTTGTTCTAAATCTTTAATTACTGTGGCTTTGTTAGATACATCCAAAACAAGTTCTACTTTTGGATGTTTGTTTAAAAATCCACTTAAAAAATAAGGCATTACATAATTTCCAGTTGAAACTACAGATATTTTTAATTTACCAGAAAGTAGGCCTTTAAATGCCTCTGTTTTATATTGTATGGTTTCTGTTTTATCTAGTATTTCATCAATAATTAAATAAATTTCTTTACCAAAATCGGTAACATAAAATTGTCTTCCAATAATTTCTGATAGCGGAATGTCAAACTGATCTTGAAAATTTTTTAGCTGAATTGAAGCTGCAGGTTGCGTCATATTTAATTCAACAGCAGCTTTTGTAATGCTCTTTTTTTCTACAATTGTTTTAAATATTTTTAACTGATGTAAAGTAAAGTTCATAAATATTTTTTATGGATGTTATAGCAAAATTAAATAAAAATATATGAATAATTGCATCTAGTTTTGCCTGCATAAAAATATAAATATGAATATTGACGTTTTAATAAGTAATCTAACAAATCCGGTATTATTATTCTTTGTTTTAGGAATTATCGCATCCGTAGTAAAAAGCGATTTAAAAATACCAGAATCATCCTCAAAATTTATTTCACTTTATTTACTTTTTGCGATCGGTTTTAAAGGAGGTCAAGAACTTTCTCATAGCGAGTTTAATGCAGAAATTTTGTATTCTATTTTGTTTGCTATTGTACTTTCTGTAATTGTACCTATTTACACATTTTTTCTTTTAAAAAGAAAAGTAGGCATACCCAACGCAGGTGCAATTGCAGCGGCGTATGGTTCGGTAAGTGCGGTAACTTTTGTAACCGCAGTTTCCTTTTTAGAAAATCAAGGAGTAACTTTTGGAGGACATATGGTAGCAATTATGGCAATTATGGAATCTCCTGCGATTATTGTAGGTGTTATTTTAATAATGATGAACGACACAACTCAAAAAGAAAAAAAATCGATAACGAGTATTTTAAAACATTCATTTACAGGCGGTAGTGTTTTAATGTTAGTAGGTAGTTTGGTTATTGGTTTAATTGCTGATAGAACTCAAGCTAGAGGTATAGAACCTTTTACAACAGATATTTTTAAAGGATTTTTATCGCTATTTTTATTAGAAATGGGTATGGTTACTGCAAGAAGAATTAAGGGTTTTAAAAAATATGGAATGTTTTTATTTTTCTTCGGTATTCTTGTTCCGTTGTTTAATGGAATGATTGTAGCTTATGTAAGTGGTTTTATTACTGATAGTGATGGTAACAGATTATTGTTTTCAATTTTAGCAGCTGGAGCTTCCTATATTGCCGTGCCAGCTACAATGAAATTAGCAGAGCCAAGAGCAGATGCAGGTATTTATATCCCTATGGCTTTGGGTGTTACATTTCCTTTTAATATTACCATTGGTATGCCTATTTATTATGCAATTGTTCAGTTGTTTTAATTATAGGATACTGATGAAAATAAAAAACCCATCAAAATATATAATTTTGATGGGTTTTTTATTTTAGAAATTAAATTTAATCTAAATGATAAATTTGCATAATATCTTCTAAATATTTTTCGAAATCAATTTTTAAATCTACTAGTTTACCTGTGTGAATATCAAAAACCCAACCATGTACTTTTAAACCACGATCTCTATAAGCTTTTTGTACAGCGGCGGTTTTAATTAAGTTTACACATTGTTCTTTTACATTTAATTCTACAAGTCTTTCGTATTTTTTTTCTTCGTTTGTAATTGTGTTTAATTCATCAGAATGAATTCTGTACACATCTCTAATATTACGTAACCAAGGATTTAAGATTCCTAAATCTGCAGATTGCATTGCCGCTTTTACACCACCACAACCATAATGGCCGCAAACAATAACGTGTTTAACTTTTAAATGATCTACAGCATAATTTACTACAGACATTACATTTAAATCGATACTAATAACCATATTAGCAATATTTCTATGCACAAAAACTTCACCTGGTTTTGCGCCCATCAGTTCTTCTGCTGTAGCACGACTATCTGAACAACCAATGTAAAGTAATTCTGGACTTTGTCCTTTTCCTAATTCTTCAAAATAATTTTTATCTGTAGATAATTTTTCTTGAATCCAATTTTCGTTATTTTTAAATACCTCTTTTAAGTCCATGTGTTTTTTTTTAAATTGTTTTTTAAGGTTGTTTTTTAGCTTAAACTAATATCTGATTTAGGTCTTACATTAAAAAAATGAATAAAACTTTCAGGATTTTCTACAATACCACGTTTAGAAATTAATTTAATATCAATGTTTTTTTCTTTAGCTTTAAACAAGAAATCTTCTAAAATTTCAATAATATCATTGTCTAAATATCTTGTGTTTATCAAATTTATTTCTAAAATTGTGTCTTTTGGTAAACTATCTAACTCTTTTAAAATGGCACCTTTATTAAAGAATGTTACTTCTTCTGCTAAAGTCATTTTTATTTTGTGTTTGCCATCGCTATTGTCTTCAATATGAAGAAAGTGTGAGTTTTGATAACTTTTTAATAAAATAACAATAATTCCAACACCAAGTCCTAAACCAATTCCTACTAATAAATCAGTAAAAACAATACCAACAACAGTTACAATAAATGGCACAAATTGTTTCCATCCTAGTTGATACATCTGTTTAAATAATTTAGGTTTTGCTAATTTATAACCCACAACTAATAAAATAGCAGCAAGTACAGATAAAGGAATTTTGTTTAATAAAGTTGGAATTAAAATTACAGAAATTAACAATAGTAAACCATGTAAAATTGTAGATAATTTTGATTTTCCGCCAGATTGTACATTTGCAGAACTTCTTACAATTACTTGTGTAATTGGTAAACCTCCTACTAAACCAGAAACAATGTTTCCTGCACCTTGCGCCAATAACTCTCTATTTGTTGGTGTTACGTTTTTGTCTGGATCTAATTTATCACATGCTTCAACACTTAATAAAGTTTCTAAACTTGCTACTAAAGCAATTGTGAAAGCTACAATCCAAACTTCTGGATTTGTAATTGCTGCGAAATTTGGGAAACTAAACTGCCCTAAAAATGAATTGATATCATCTGGAATTGGCACACTTACTAAATGCGATGTTGAAATAGCTAACGATTCATTAGAACCTGTTAAAAGATAAAAAATAATTCCTAAAACGACAGCAATAAATGGTCCTTGAATAACGGTGAAAAATTTTGCTTTTTTAGATAAAATAATATCCCAAAAAAGAATAACAACCAATCCTAAAGCACCAATCACAAACGAGCCTAGAATAAGATGATCGAATATATGAAAAAGAGAAGAAAAGGTGTTTTCTCCTGAAGCTTCTATAAAACTATCTGCTCCTTCTGGTTCTGCGTCATACCCAAAAAAGTGAGGAATTTGCTTTAAAATAATGATAATTCCAATACCAGTTAACATCCCTTTAATTACAGAAGATGGAAAATAATAACCAATAACTCCGGCTTTTAATACCCCAAAAATTAATTGAATGATCCCTGCTAATACTACAGCTACTAAAAAATTTTCATAACTTCCTAAAGTCCCAATAGCAGTTAACACAATTGCAGCTAATCCTGCTGCAGGACCACTAACCCCTAATTTAGAACCACTAAGGCTTCCTACTATAACTCCACCAATAATACCGGCAATTACGCCTGAAAACAAAGGTGCTCCACTGGCTAAGGCAATACCTAAACACAAGGGTAATGCTACAAAAAAGACTACAATACTTGCAGGTAAATCGTTTTTTAGATGTTTAAACATAGTAAATATATTTGTATCTATTCACTTTTAAGAATAGATTTATTGTTTTAATAAAATGTAGAATTTAATTTTTGTTTGTGTACGAATTAAGATATTAATTCGGGTGGAGGAGTAATTGTTTTCGGAGAAAAGACCGTATATTTTTTAGAAGTAAAACGAATGTTTTTTACTTTTTGAATCTTTTTAAAGAAAATGTATGAATAAGAGTGTGTAGAGATAATTGTTTTACTTAGGCTTTTTGTTTCTAAGCCTTTTTCTTCATCTTCATTTAAACTAAGTGATATAGATATTCCCTGATCTTTATCGATAACTAAACTTATCACTGTTGGCGCTAAAATAACACCAGTGAATAAGATAAGAAAAAAAAGGGCTATTTTAAATTTCAATTGTGTATTTAAGTTTTTACTTTTTACAAAAGTAGTAAATCAAAACTAGAAACTGGATATAACTTTGATATCTTCAGCGATAATCCAACCAATTTTGCCGTCTGCCAATTTAATCTTTTTCCAGTTATCGATGCCGTCTAGTACTAAAACTTTTGTACCCTCGTGTAAAATAAATACATCTTCTGAGTTAAAGGTTGGTGCATTTCTAACTTCTGTTTCTTCTGCAAAAACAATTGCTTCTTTATTGTTTTTAGAAATAGAATATTGATTAAAAGTAATGAGTAAGCTAATAATTAAAAGGATAAAACTAACAGAACTGGTTACAAAGTAAAACCTTTTTCTAGAAGGAACATCTGCAAAATAAAATAGCAAAAATAATACACTACCTAAAATAGAAAATGCAACTACAACAACAGCCCATTGGTTATAAGATAGCTGCTGTAAATAATTAATGTTAAATTTTTGAAGCACAGTTTTTGGTAATTCTTCAATTTTATCTAGCGCCAAACGTTTTGCAAAAATTAAATTATTTGCGGCATCTTCATTTAAAGGATTTATTTTTAAGGCTTTTTCTAAGTAATAAATAGATGGGCCAACTTTATTTAATTTATAATAAGAACTCCCTAGATTGTAATACAATTCTGAAGAATGTAAACCCTTAGATTCAATTTTTTTATAAAGTTCTATAGCTTTCTCAAAATTTTGATTTTTGTACAAATCATTTGCAGACGAAAAAAGTTCATCGGCATTTTGTGCAGAGATTGTATTGGCTATTATCAGTAATAAAAATAAGACTTTTTTCATCCGAATAAATGATAGTTAATTTTTTTGATATGTAATCATTTCCTTTATCAAGGTATAAATATTTTTATGTAATCCCTTAAAAAGTGTTCATCTTACAATTGTTTATCTAATTGAACGATTACTTGTTTTGCTCTTTCAAATTCTTCCTTCATTTCTGTATTCGTTATTGGTGTATAACGAGCAAAATCCGAAGATTTTAATACATCTATAAACTGGTGTATAGTTGGTTCGTCAACGTTTTTTTGTTGTAAAATTTGAGTTATATTTTCTTTGCTAATTCCGGCAATTTCTATTTGTAATTTCGCTTTTAAATAATTGTGTAAAGCACGTTCTAAAGCCTCATAAAAAGCCTCTTTTTTTCCTAATTGTTTTTGAGCTTCAGATAAATATTTTTTGGCCAATCGTTCTGCTTTTCGTTGTTTAACACCTATAACATCGCTATTGCGTTTTTCATTATTTTTTGCAATCGCAATACCAATAGGTATTAGAATTAATGGTACTAAAAGGAGTATGTAAAATAATAAAGATTTATAAAAATCTCTAGTTTCTTTTGTTTCAAAATTGGTAGTTGTTAGTATATATCTAAAGCTATTTCCAGTAGAAACAACATCTTGCTTTTGTATAGCATTAGCGTTGTTATTACCAGCGCTCATGTCTCTACCTTCTAAAACTTCTACATAAAAATCGTTTGTAGCAATCGTTTCATACTTTTCTTTAGTTGGATTAAAATAAGAAAATGAAGTGTCTGGTATTTTATATTTACCCTTGAATTGAGGCACAATTGTATAGACATCTTCTACAGTACCAGAAATTCCATCAGTTTGAACATTAATGGCTTCTTTTCTTTCTGGTTGATATTTTTCTAATTCTGATGGCGTTTCTATTACCGGTAATTCAAATAATTTTAAATTTCCTTTACCAGAAACTGCCACTCTAATTTGTGATGATTCGTTGGCTTTTAAATCGTTTTTACTTAAAGAAACATCAAAAGAAAATTGGCCAACCGCACCTGTAAAGTTTTCTGGTTTGCCTTCTAAAGGAAGACTTTTAGGTTTGATTGTTTTTTTAGCGGATGCAAATCCTTTTTTAATATTTTTTGTAATTACGTTTCCAAAAAAGTCTGCTCTTCCTGTTGGTACACCAATAACAATATCCATTTTCATAGGATCAATATCGAGGTTACCTGTTTTAGTAGGAATTAATAATGCTTTTTGTAGTACAATATATCTGTAGTTTTCATTGTTGTATTTACCCATTTTTACAGGAAAACCATCAATCTTAATGTCTTGATTCCAGAAACCATTGTATTGTGGTGCTTCTGTAACTCCAGTATCATAAACACTTACATTTTCGCTAACATACAGTCTGTATTCTACATAAATTCCTTCGCCAACATAAGGTTGCGTTTTAGAAACTTCTGCAACTAAATGAATGTTTTGTTGTGCAATATAATTTGGGTCATTTGGATCCTCAGGAATATCAATAGGGTCTAAAACAATAATTTTTATCATTTTAGAATTTAAAGTTCCGCCATTGTATTTTATACTTGCCGCATCAATAATGAGTTCTCCTCTTCTTTTAGGCTCAATGATGTAGCTGTAAGATTGTGAAAAACTTACTTTTCCATTAATCCAAGATTGACTAACCGATTGGCTTGGGCCTTGTATCACTTTAAAGTCTTTAAAACTTGGAGGTGCAAAATTATCTGCGCCTTGTTTGTTGATAGAAAATTCTATTCTTAAACGCTGATTTAAACCTAGTTTATTTTTACTAACATCTACAGATAATTCTGCTTCTTGTGCAAAAATAGATAGTGCTAATAAACTTATAAATATCGATATGTAAACTTTCAATTTCATCTTAAAGCTTCAGTTTTACCAATCTTTTTCTTGTTTTACTTTTTCTCCTTTTGCTTTTTCTGCATTCATTTTCTTTTGCGTCTTTTTTTCTTCGTTGTTTAAGCTTTCTAATAATTGCTTAATTTGCTCGGGAGACATTTTTCCTTTTTGAGGTTTTTGCTGTTGGTTAGGATCTTTTTTATCGTCTTTTTTAGGATCTTGTTTTTGATCTTTATCCTTGTCTTTATCTCCTTTTCCGTCTTTATCCTTGTCGTCTTTTTTGTCTTTATCGTCGCCCTCTTTCTTATCCTTGTTTTTGTCTTTATTTTGATCGTCTTTATCCTTTTTATCTTGATCTTTATTGTCTTTGTTATCCTTATTTTTATCGTCTTTTTGATCTTGTTTTTCTTTTTCAAGATTTTTTTGAGCAACGGCTAAATTATAACGAGTTTCATCATCTGTAGGATTGTTTCTTAAAGAATTTTTATACGCATCTACGGCACCTTGATAGTTTTTAGTTTCCATAAAAGCGTTACCAAGATTGTGGTATGCTTCTGCTTTAGATGATTTGTCTTTAGCTGTTTTTGCTGATAATTCAAATTGAGGTACCGCTTCTTTGTAGTTTTTATTTTGATACATAGCGTTTCCTAAATTGTAACTTGCTTTTTCATAAGAAGCGCTATTTTCTAAAGCTTTTTTGTAAGCTACAGAGGCATCTGTGTATTTTTCTTGTTCATATAATTTATTGCCATCTCTTACCAAACCTCTGGCTTTACGTTGCAAAGCAAGAGAATCTTTTTGAGCAAGAATTGTGGTTGATGATAAAAACATCAAGCATAAAATAAGTATGTTTTGTAATAATTTCATGGTTTATTTTTTTGCTTTTTCTTCATTAAATAAATCAATTTTTCTTAGCCATTTTGTTTTCTTATCAAATAAGAAAATATCTAACAATAATACTAAAAGAGCGATTCCTAAAAACCATTGAAACTGATCTTTATAATCAGAAAACTGCTTGGTTTCAAATTCGCTTTTTTGAGCGGTTGCAATAATATCAGAAATCTCTTTTACTGGTTTTTCGGTAACATTACCATCAATATAAGTTCCATTTGCTGCGTCTGCAATTCCTTCTAAGATCTCTGGTTTACGTTGTGTAATTACAGTTTCTCCTTTATTGTCTTTTTTGTAGCCAATCATAGAATTACCAACACGCATAGGAATTGGTGCACCTTTCTCTGTACCCACACCCACCGTGTAAATTTTAATGCCTTTGTTAGCTAAATCTTGCGCCATTTGTTTGGTTTCTTCCTGATGATCTTCTCCATCAGAAATAATTACTAAAAAACGGTTGGTTTGTTCGTCATCATTATAGTACGTTTTTGCTAAATCTAAGGCTTCATTAATAGCGGTTCCTTGACTAGAGACCATATCTGGATTTGCGTTTTGTAAAAACATATTTGCTGCCGCATGATCTGTTGTAATTGGTAAAAGTGGATATGCATTACCGGCATAGACAATAATACCAACTCGATCGCTACCTAAATTATCTACAATTTTTGATATAATTTGTTTTGCTTTTTCTAATCTGTTTGGTGCAATATCTTCTGCTAACATACTCTTAGAAACGTCTAACGCAAAAACAATATCTACACCTTCTCTTTTGATGGTTTTTAATTTAGAACCCATTTTTGGATTCACTAAAGAAATTACTAAAAAAGTAATTCCTAAAAGCAACATGATCAATTTTAAAGTTGATTTAAATACGGATGAATTTGGCGCTAATTTTTTTAATAAACTCAGATTAGAGAATTTACGTTGCGTTCTTTTTTTCCACCATAAAACCAACAGAAATACAACAATCATTGCAGGAATAATTGCTAATAAATAAAAATAAATTGGTTCTTCAATCTTATACATTGTGTAATTGTTTAAGCGGTTATTTGTTTAATTGTTAATTCGCGTTGCTAAGTATTTACACGTTTAAACAATTAAACAGTTACACTTTTTTAAATGAAACTCTTAAATAATGTGTTTCTTAAAATGAATTCTAGTATTAAAAATCCAAGAGCTAAAAAAACTAATTCTCTATATAATTCTTGATAATTGTAATATTTAAATTCTTCTATTTTTGTTTTTTCGAGTTTATCAATTTCATCATAAATTTCTTTTAGTGATGTGTTGTCTGTAGCTCTAAAATATTTTCCTTGTGTTTCTTTGGCAATTTCTTTTAACAAAGCTTCATCAATTTCTACTTGTTGCTTTCTAAATTGTAATTGACCTGTTCTTGGGTCTTTTGCCCAAGGAAAATCGGCCATTCCGTTTGTACCAATTCCTATGGTGTATACTTTTATATCTAGCTCTTTAGCTAATTCTGTTGCGGTTCTAGGATCTATATTTCCAGAATTATTTACACCATCAGTTAAAAGGATAATAACTTTAGATTTTGCTTCGCTTTCTTTTAGTCTATTCACTCCAGAGCCCAAACCCATTCCAATCGCTGTTCCGCCATCTAATTGTCCCCATTGCAATTCAGATATCGTACGTTTTACAATACTTTTATCGCTTGTAATTGGTGTTTGTGTAAAACTTTCACCTGCATACACTACAATTCCTATTCTGTCATTTGGTCTTCTGTCAACAAAATCTACAGCCACATTTTTAAGTGCTTCTAAACGGTTTGGTTTTAAATCTCTTGCCAACATACTTGCAGAAACATCAATAGCCATTACAATATCTATACCTCTGTTTGTTTTTGTTTTTTTACTAACAGCAACATTTCTTGGTCTTGCCAAAGCAATAATAATTGCCGCTAAAGCCAAGATTCTTAAAAGGTGTAAAATTGGTTTTAGTTTTGGTAAAATAGATGCATTTGCTTTAAAACCTTTTACACTTGGTATGGTTAACGCCGCCGCATCTTTTTTGCGCATAAAAAAGTACCAAATTGCCAATACGGGAATTAAAATCAACAGCCATAAAAACTCCGGATTTAGAAATTCAAAATTAGTCCAATTCATCATCTTTCTTAATTGGTTTAGGTTTTAAATTACTAATGATATCAAGTGCATCTTTTCTGTCTTCTTCAATTTCTAAAGCCAAAGGTTTCGATTTTGCAAATTTCACTAAATCGGCCTCTTGTAGCAATTCTTTTAGTTTTTTAATGGTTTCTTTAGATGTTTTTATGGTGTCTGCCTCATTAAAATCTTTTAGCATCTCTACAATTTCATCCGTAGTTTTTTCTAGAGCAGGCACACTTAATTCACGTTCAATATAACCACGTACAATTTCTGTTAATTCGCTATAATATTCTTTGACTTTATTGTTTTGCCAAAGTAATTTTTCATCTAATTCATTCAATTTAAAGACAGCTTCTTCATAAGGAGGTAAAACTCTAAATGTTGGTGCATCTTCTTCCACTTTTCTTTTTCTAATTACAAACCAATAAATCCAGAAACCAATAATAGCTAAGGCAGCTAATAGAATATAGATATACATTTTAAAATCATCGAAAGTATACGGTTCTGCTTTGATAGATTTTATAGGAAACTTTTTAACTTTTGTGGTATCAATAGCTACTGTTGCTACATTTACTAACAAAGAATCTGTAAGATAGGCTTGGTTTCTGATAAAAATATGTTGCTGTGGTATGTAAAATGCGCCACTATCAAAACCAGTAATCACATACTTTTGAATTAACATATCGTTAATTGTATCTGTCTTTACAGAATCTATAATTTCGAGTCCTTTTAATTCTAATTTTGGTAGAATAACATTATTAATTTCATTTACAGTAATCTTTAAATTAAACTGTTCACCAATTTTAATTTGTGAAGTTTCAATTTGTGCTTTTACTTTTGGGTTTTGCGCAAAAGTAATTGCTGTGATCAGTAAAAAAATATGTAAAATGTATTTTTTCATGTTTTGTTTATCTTCCTTTATGTTTAAAATAACCTAAAAGTTTTTTTACGTAACCTTCATCAACCCTTGTGCTTATTGTACCTGCGCCACTTCTTTTAAAAGTATTGATATAATAATCTGTTAATTTTAAGGCATGAGCTTTGTAATTTCTTCGGATGGTTTTAGAGGATGTATTTATCAATTGAACAGCGCCAGTTTCTGCATCTACCATTTGAACCATTCCTAAATTAGGAATTTCTTCATCATGTTTATCGTAAATTCTAATTCCGGTTAAATCGTGTTTTTTGGCGGCAATTTTTAATGTTTTTTCGTAATCATCATCCATGAAATCTGATAACATAAAAACAATGGCTCTTTTTTTCATCACGCTTGATAAAAATTTTAAAGCTACAGAAATATCCGTTTTTTTACTTTTTGGATGAAATTCTATCAGTTCTCTAATAATTCGTAAAACGTGACTTTTTCCTTTTTTAGGCGGAATATAGAGTTCAATATCATCAGAAAAAAGAATTAAACCCACTTTATCGTTATTTTGAGTAGCAGAAAAAGCCAATGTTGCAGCAATTTCTGTAACCGTATCTTTTTTAAATTGAGTAGAGGTTCCAAAAGATTCAGAGCCAGAAATATCTACCATTAACATCATGGTTAACTCACGTTCTTCCTCAAAAACTTTTACATAAGGTTCGTTGTAACGTGCAGTAACATTCCAATCAATAGCTCTTACATCATCACCAAATTGATATTGTCTTACTTCAGAAAAAGTCATACCGCGTCCTTTAAAAGACGAATGATATTCACCTCCAAAAATATGATCAGACAAACGACGTGTCTTAATCTCAATTTTACGAACTTTTTTTAGTATTTCTTTAGTCTCCATTATATCAGTAAACAGTTTTCAGTAGCAGTCTTTAGTATTCAGTTTGCAGTCACAGTATTCAGTAAATTAGAATTGAGTAAACAACTGCCTACAGAAAACTGAATTACTGCCAACTCTTTTTATGGTACTTCAACCTCGTTGATAATTGAATTTATGATGTCTACAGAAGTTACATTTTCTGCTTCTGCTTCATAGGTAATTCCTATTCTGTGACGCAATACATCAAAAACAACCGCTCTAACATCTTCTGGAATTACATAGCCTCTTCGTTTAATAAAAGCATAACATTTAGCAGCTTTTGCTAAGTTGATACTTCCACGAGGTGATGCTCCAAAACTGATTAAATCTTTTAATTTTGGTAAATTATATTTCTCTGGATAACGCGTTGCAAAAATAATATCAAGAATATATTTTTCAATCTTTTCATCCATATACACCTCATTAACAGCGTTTCTAGCTCTTAAAATTTGATCTACAGAGATTACTGGGTTTACAGTTGCAAAAGTACCAGATAAATTTTGACGCATAATCACTTGCTCGTCTTGTAGTTTTGGATAATCAATAACCACTTTTAGCATAAATCTATCAACTTGTGCTTCTGGTAAAGGATATGTTCCTTCTTGTTCTACTGGGTTTTGAGTTGCCATTACTAAAAAAGGTTCATCTAACTTAAAAGTAGTATCACCAATGGTAATTTGACGCTCTTGCATTGCTTCTAATAAAGCAGATTGCACTTTTGCAGGTGCTCTGTTAATCTCATCGGCTAATACAAAATTTGCAAAAATTGGCCCTTTTTTAATAGAAAAATCATTTACTTTCATGTTGTAAATCATGGTTCCAACAACATCTGCAGGTAATAAATCTGGTGTAAATTGTACTCTGCTAAAACTTGCTTGTACTGCTTTAGATAAAGTGTTAATGGCTAAAGTTTTTGCTAAACCAGGTACACCTTCAAGTAAAATATGCCCATTACCAAGTAAACCAATTAACAAACTTTCTACCATTTGTTTTTGACCAACAATTACTTTACTCAATTCTAAAGTAAGAATATCTATAAAGGCACTTTCTCTCTCTATTTTTTCATTAATAGCTCTTACATCTACGTCCATATATAATTTAAATTAAGTATTAAGTTTTATGACGAACAAAGCTACAATATTAACAAAATTAATGTTGTTAAAAGAAGGTTAAAGATGATATCGAATTTTTTATTACTTTTAAAGAATATTTAGCAAGAACAATTTTTAAATGGAAAAGTTAACAGACAAGTATTTATGGAAAGCACTAAAGGAAGGCGATTTAAATGCTTTTTCTGTGCTTTTTGAAAAATTTTATCCGTTGTTACATAGTTATGGGTTAAAAATATCTAAAAGTACTGTTGTTACAGAAGATACACTTCAAGACTTTTTTTTATATGTTTATGAACACAGAGAAAATTTAAGCGATTTAGATGTAATTGCGCCTTATCTTTTTACTTCTTACAAACGCTTTTTACTTAAGGTGATGAAAAAAAATGAGAAATTTAAACATACAGATTTTTCTAATGAAGAATTTGTAGATATTCAATTTACGGCAGAAGAGGTAATTACAAACCAAGAAACGGCTGTTTTTAAAAATAGAAATCTTTCTCAATTATTAAATAAATTACCTAGTAGACAACGAGAAGCTGTTTTTTTAAAGTATTACAGTGGTTTAAAAGCAAAGGAGATAGCAGAAATAATGGGCATTAATTATCAGAGTGTCATAAATACCTTATTCAAGGCTATAAAAAGTTTAAAAGAAGAGATTTCTATTATAAAATTATTTAATTAAGCTTTAACATAAAATTAAGAGTATATAAAGTAAATAAAAGACTTATCTATATACACAAGACATTATTATTGAAATGATTAAGAAAAAGTATAATACCGTTAATGATTTTTTACAAGACCCATCTTTTAATAATTGGGTTTTACAAAATAATGGTACAGATATAAATTTTTGGGAATTTTGGATTGCTAGTAATCCAGATAGTAAGCATTTAGTAGACGAAGCAAAAGATCTTATTTTGGGTTTTTCTTTTAATAAGGATTTTGTGAGTGAAGAAAAAGTTGCTTTTGAATGGAAAAAATTAGAATCTAAAATTCAAGCAAAAAAAGTTAAGCCAAAAAATAAAGTAGCCTATTTAAGATATATCAGTATAGCAGCGTCTGTGCTTTTGTTAGTTTCTATTGGTGTTTATTTTAATAGCAAGAGTTCTAAAATTAC
>TARA_R110002167_G_scaffold21258_4_pt1 | contig 30090 bp, 22 predicted proteins | sample TARA_R110002167 | Tara Oceans TARA_R110002167 (sample SAMEA4398238) | marine metagenome | biome: Polar Biome; feature: [MES] marine water layer (ENVO:01000295) within the mesopelagic zone...; material: water (ENVO:00002006), including particulate matter (ENVO:01000060) such as......
GTTTTATTTCTACATTTAGAAACATTTTAAAAAAGAGTATAAAATCTAGTCTGCTAAAACAATCACTTTATTATCCTTCATTTCGATAGTACCCGAATTTATTTTTAGTAAGGTCGTGTTTTTTTCGCCTTTAGTAAATTTGTTTTGAACCTCTTCTGCCAACGAGATATTCCCGTAAATTTTAACAAAACCTTCTTTTAATAACGAGACAATAGGTGCGTGATCTTTTAGCATTTCAAAGCCACCATTGACACCTGGAACCGTTACAGACTCTACTTCTCCACTAAATAAGGTTGCTTCTGGTGATACGATTTCTAAATACATAATTTTCAGTATTCAGTATTCAGTATTCAGTATTCAGTTGCTTACTGCAAACTGTAACTGTAAACTGCATACTGGTTTTTAAACTTCTGCAAGCATTTTCTCTCCCGCTTCCATTGCTTCTTCAATTGTTCCTTTAAGGTTAAATGCTGCTTCTGGTAAGTGGTCTAATTCACCATCCATAATCATATTAAATCCTTTAATGGTTTCTTTAATATCAACTAATACGCCAGGAATTCCTGTAAATTGCTCAGCGACATGGAATGGTTGCGACAAGAAACGTTGTACGCGCCTTGCTCTACCTACAGCCATTTTATCTTCTTCAGATAATTCTTCCATACCAAGAATAGCAATAATATCCTGTAGTTCTTTATAGCGTTGTAATAGCTCTTTTACGCGTTGTGCGCAAGCATAATGCTCGTTACCTAAGATATCAGCAGTTAATATTCTGGAAGTAGAATCCAAGGGATCTACCGCAGGGTAAATACCTAACTCAGCAATTTTTCTAGATAATACAGTTGTTGCATCTAAGTGTGCAAAGGTTGTAGCGGGAGCAGGATCCGTTAAATCATCTGCGGGTACGTAAACCGCTTGTACAGATGTAATAGACCCTCTTTTAGTGGATGTAATACGTTCTTGCATCGCGCCCATTTCTGTGGCTAAGGTTGGTTGGTAACCAACTGCAGATGGCATACGACCAAGTAGTGCGGACACCTCTGAACCAGCTTGAGTAAATCGGAAGATGTTATCAATAAAGAACAAAACGTCTTTTCCTTGACCTTCACCAGCGCCATCACGGAAATACTCGGCAATTGTTAACCCTGATAGGGCAACACGAGCACGAGCTCCAGGAGGTTCGTTCATTTGCCCGAAAACGAACGTTGCTTTTGATGCTTTCATTCCGCCTTTATCAACTTTTGTTAAATCCCATCCACCTTCTTCCATGGAATGCATAAAGTCTTTACCATATTTTATAATTCCAGATTCGAGCATTTCTCTTAATAAATCATTCCCTTCACGAGTCCGTTCTCCAACTCCGGCAAATACAGATAACCCTCCGTGTCCTTTTGCAATATTGTTGATCAGCTCCTGAATTAATACTGTTTTACCAACACCGGCACCACCAAATAATCCAATTTTACCACCTTTTGCATAGGGTTCAATAAGGTCGATTACTTTAATACCAGTAAATAAAACTTCGGTTGAGGTTGATAACTCTTCAAATTTAGGAGCCTGACGGTGAATTGGCAACCCAGCTTTTCCAGCTTTAGGTAAATTACCAAGACCATCAATGGCGTCTCCAATGACGTTAAATAAACGTCCATAAACATCTTCGCCAACTGGCATTTGAATAGGTGCTCCAGTTGCAACGACTTCAGTTCCTCTACTTAAACCATCTGAAGAATCCATAGCAATAGTTCGCACCATATCTTCACCAATGTGAGATTGTACTTCTAATACTAAAAGAGACCCGTCAGGTCTTTTAATTTCTAAGGAATCATAAATTTTTGGTAGTTCTGAATCCGCTCCGAATGCCACATCGATAACCGGACCGACTATTTGTGCAACTTTACCTGTAACTTTAGCCATTGCTTATATGTTTAATATTATGCGATTTAATTGTAAAAAACGCGTTATGTTTTCGGCTGCAAAGATAGATGTTTTAATTTAAAATAAAAGTTGTTTTTAGTGTTTTTTGGACATAAAAAAACGCCTTCAAATGGAAGGCGTTTTTCAACATAAAAATGTTTTGTAATTATTGTAATGTAGGTGAATAATTTGTTGGATAATCGCCTGCTTTTGCAACATTACCTGAAGCTACAAAATTAGAACCGTATTTAGCATCTATGGCTTTTAGAAATTCGTTAGCCATAACCGCATACCCTCTAGAGGTTAAATGCACGCCATCTAAACTTACTAAACCACCTGTAACTAATGCTGTGGTTAAAATAAAAGGATTACTTGAAATTCCTGTAGTCGCCCCTGATTCAAGTATAGCACTAAAATCAACAACTGCTAAATCTTTTGCAGACGCCACGTTATTTATAGTAGCATTATAAGCATCAGCAGCATTTTTTACGGCTAATTGCTCACTTGGTATTAACACCCATTTATCAGCTAATGGATTTGTAACTCCTTCTACTGAAAATTGTCCAGCTAAATTTGCTGGTAATCCTTGTCCTACTAAATAAGTATATGTTGTTGTATTAACAGTTCCTATAATTGAACTACTTGGAAGTACTAATAAATCAGCAGCAGTAGCTTGTCTTGTTTGACCATACATTGTTCCTAGTAAATTAGCAACAAGTGGTGCTGCTTGAACTGGCAAACCAAAACTTTGAACAAAAGCCGGAAAAGAAGGACTTGCATTTAATACCCCTGCAATTTGAGCAGATATATCAGTTAAATCTTCATCTTTTATAACCACCGCACTAGCTGCTGTAGTTGAAAACGTAATCGAGCGTTCTGCCGCATTAGTAATAGCGCTTACAGATTGTAAATACGCGTAAACTTGATTTAACTGACCAAAAACACCATTTAATGTTGGAATAAGTGGCCCAAAACTTGGATTTGCAGGACTCAAAGGTTTATATGGAACTGTTGTAAAATAAGGTAATCTTGTAATGTAAGGAACTGTTCCAACAACTCCTTTTGCTCCATTTGCAGTTAAACCATTTACTATCCCGGTAAATACTTGTCCAAATACAGTAGGATCAGTGATATCAGAAGTTCCGTATGTGGTTGGGTCATAATTTCCTGTTTGATCAACACCAACACCACCTCCTGTTGCGTAAGATAGTACATCATTTCCTCCTATTTCAGATAAAGAGAAAAATGTTGGTTGCTGATCCATTGCATATTGTAACATTGAATTAGCGCCTGGATTCATTCTTCCATAGTAGGGATTTAAGGCTCCATAAATAGAACCCGCAAGCGTTAAATGAAAACTTTTAGCTCCTGGGACACCAACATTGTTGTATGGTCCACCAGTTAAGACAGTTGAAATATTTGTTGTTGATGTTGCTGGTAATAATGCCGGTCCAGCCCCATTAAAAAACAATCTTGGTAAATAAGATGTTGATTGAACACCTCCAGATAAAAATCCCCCAATATTATCATTCATCATAGGTTGTGTAAAAGCGCCTCCGCCAACTTTAGTAAATTCTTTTGCCATAATATTTGGAAAGGAATTTTCTTGCCCTTTAATAAATAAGGCATTATCTGTATAACCTGCCGTAAACGAAGCTCCAACAGCTACATAGTTAGAAAAATCAGCAGTGCCAGACGTTAGTTCTGGTAAAGGTTCAATACTGTTAAGGTTTCTAAAGTCATCAACGGTTTCATTTTCACAAGAAAATATAACGATTATAGATAAGAGTCCTAATATATGTTTATAAAATGATTTCATATTTTAAAGTATTAAAGATTATTAATTGTCCATGACAGATAATACATAGACCCAATCAAACCTGTACCAACCGCAGTAAAATACTCATCACCTAATAGGTTTGAAGCACCTACCTTAAAAGTTGATTTTAACGAAGGGACACGAAGATTAATTTGAGCATCAATTACTTGATAAGCAGGAACTTCGCCTGTAGCGAATGTTGCCTCCCAAACATAATTATCACTCCATCTCCAAGCTACATTAAATCCAAAATTTTCAAACAAATTAGTATTTCCGAAGGATGCTTTTACTTTATGTTCTGGGGTGTTAAAGTTGGTTTGTGTATTTGGGTTAGCTTCTCTATCAAAGTCTAGTTTAGTGTAAGTATAATTTACGCCAAAGTCGTAATTGCCAAATATCTTTGTATTTACTCCTAATGCAGCACCATAGGAGTTAACATCTGCTTTAGAATTTGTGTAAGCTCTGTAAGGTTGAAAATCTTCATTTGCAAGTGCAATTACAGCTAAAGGCAAACCATTACCAGAGAAAGTCTGTGTTAATTGAACATCACCATAAAAAGGATTAACAACATCTACAGTAGCAATAAAATCTTTATATTGATTGTAATAAGTACTAAAATCAATAGTGAAACTATTTACTTTACCTCTATAACCTACTTCAAAAGAACTAACTTGTTCTGGTTTTATAAGACCAGGATTTGCAATTTGTAAATCAGCGGGGTTTTGAGAAGCTGCGAAGGCTGCTACTGAACTCCTAGAAAATGAATTATTGTAAGCACCTGAGCCATTGTAAGTAAAACTATTGGTGCCTAAAATAGCTTGACCAGTAGGGGAAAGATCATTGCTAGTGGCTGTTCTTATATCGCGTTCTGGGTTATCAGGCGCACCACCTAATAATATAATGGGACCAACGTTAAAACCTATATATAAAGCTTGGGTGTCTGGATTTCTAAAACCTGTTTGAAAGGATGCTCTAATGTTGTGATTTTCCTTTTCGCCTATATTGTAACCCAGAGAGATTCTTGGTGATAAAAAGGCATCAAAAAGTTCTGACTTATCGTAACGAATTGATGCAGTTACTTTTAAACGGTCGTCTTCTAAAAATTTCTTTTGAAATTGTGTGTAGTATCCAACTTCAGAGTAATCAATTTTTCCTAACCTATCGGTGTAAATTGAGCCACCAGAGTTTAATATATATTTTCTGAAAGATCCACCGGATTGAATTTCTGCAAAATCAGTTAAATGACTAAAATTATAATTACCATCGGCATGATATATTTTGGATTCACTTTTCAATTGGCTTCCGGTTAAAATATCAGGGTCGCTAGTTACTTTATTAAAAGCATTTATAAATTCTGGCGTACCAGGTTCAAACCTACCAGTATCTGCTGCTGTTCTTGCAGCTGCATGAGCTTGGTTAGCATTTAATCCTGCTAAAGTACCTTGGATAAATGCGCCAGCATATTCACCAAACCATTGATTGTCTGATTTCCATTGTCTGTTTACATTTACGCCTGTAAAAACCATATCATAAGAGTCACCGGCATTGTCTGCTGTAAGGTAACCTCTTAAGAAGAAGTTGTCATTTTTAATTTCTAATTTATGTTGTTGTAGAAAGAAATTTTTTATTGAGTATCTATTAGATCCTTGATAGATGGTAGAACCAGAACCTATTTTACCAACATATTGTATTTCAAAATCGTTTTCCCACGGTCTAAAAAATAAGCCCCAATCTGCTTTTATACTTTTGGCATTATAGTCAGTTAAGTCCGCTTCATCATAACCAGTTCTACTTACATTCACATCTGGAACGAGATTAGCAAGAGCAGGGTTGGGCAATTGAGCTAGGAAAGTAGGACTTGCTTTTACAACTCTTAAATTGGTTGATGCTAAATCTCCATAAACATTTACGCCATCATAATCGATATCGTTTTCTCTAGTGCTATTGGGTTCAATAAATGTGTTATCTCTATTTTTACCTCTTGTATCATTAGCAATCCAGTCTGTTCCTTTTAAGTAACTAAAGTTAACCTTTGCTGCAAATTTATCGCTAAACTTATAAGCAGCACGAATACCATAATCGATATAATCGTTATCGCCTGCTGCGGCTTGAGAGGTAATACCTTGTTTATAGTAAGCACTTATTCCTGGATAATCAAAAGGATTTTTACTTTGCATAAAAAGGATACCATTAAAGGCATTTGCTCCATAAAGTGCAGAGGCAGCTCCCGGAAGTAACTCGATGCTTTGAACATCGGTTTCAACCATACCCAATAAATTACCTAGCGGGAAGTTAAGTGTAGGTGCCGCATTATCCATCCCATCTACACGTTGCATAAATCGTGTGTTGGCAAATGTGGCAAAACCTCTAGTGTTTACTGATTTGAAAGTTAAACTATTTGTGTTCACATCAACACCTTTAAGGTTTTCCAATCCATCATAAAACTCAGCAGACGCTGTGTTTTTTATTTCTTTTAATCCAAATCGCTCAATGGTTACTGGAGATTCAAAAACACGTTCGGGTGTTCTGGATGCAGAAATAACAACTTCATCTAACGATGTTCCTTCTTTAAGAATAAAGTTAATTGTTTGATTGTTAGAGGTTACCTGTTCTGTGATGGATGCAAAACCAACACTACTTGCTTGTAGGGCAAAAGGTGGGTTTAAATTTACCTTAAGGGTAAAAGCTCCATCAAAATCGGTAACAGTTCCCGTAGAAGTTCCTACTACGATAATATTCGCTCCTGGTATTGGTTGACTGCTATCGTCAACAACAGTTCCAGTAATTGTTGTTTGCCCATTTGATAATCCACAAATAAGCAAGAGTAAAAAGGGTAGAATTGTTTTCATTTAAAAGATTTAGTTTAAATTTAGTGTGCCAAGATAAAAAATATTAGATGCTATAATTACATAAATGTAAAAAAAATTATGCACGCATAGTAGATTTTATCAAAAAAACCCAAAAATAATTAGAAGATTAACAAAAAGAGGCCGTTTTTATTGAATGTCCGTATTCATTCATAATACCATTTTTGTCATTCAGAATGGAGTGAAACGAAATGAAGAATCCATTAAAATCAATGCGGTTCCTCCTTTGTCGGAATGGCAAAATCATTACATTTTCAGACTTATGGCAAATTACGGACATTCAACCGTTTTATTATCTATATAGCAAATTAAAGATGCAATTATCTTATAAATAAAAGGAATTAAACTATTTGCCACCAATTATTCCACCGTTACAGATTTTGCTAAATTTCTTGGTTGATCTACATTTTTGCCTAGTAAAACTGCAATATGATAGGATAGTAGTTGTAAAGGAATGGTTGTTAATAGTGGGGATAAGGATTCCAATGTTTCTGGAACTTCAATCACATGGTCTGCTAATTCTCTAACATCCACATCGCCTTCAGTAACAATACCTATAATTTTTCCTTTTCTGGCCTTAATTTCTTGAATGTTGCTTACCACTTTTTCGTAATGTCCTTTTTTTGTGGCAATAACCACAATGGGCATATTTTCATCAATTAAGGCGATAGGGCCATGTTTCATTTCTGCTGCTGGATAGCCTTCTGCATGGATATAGGATATTTCCTTTAATTTTAAAGCACCTTCAAGGGCAACAGGGAAATTATACCCTCTGCCTAAGTATAAACAATTACGTGAATTTTTATAAATATCGGCAATCATTTTAATATGGTCATTTGCCTCTAAAGCCTTTTCCACTTTTTTAGGAATCATTTCCAACTCAAGCAAATGATGACGGAAGTCTGAACTGGAAATAGTGCCTTTGGCTCGTGCCAAACGTAAGGCTATAAGTGTTAAAACAGTAATTTGAGTTGTAAAGGCTTTTGTTGATGCTACTCCAATTTCTGGGCCCGCATGGGTATAGGCTCCGGCGTCTGTTTCTCTTGCAATGGAGGAACCTACTACGTTACAAACACCAAAAACAAAGGCTCCTCTGGATTTTGCCAATTTAATTGCGGCAAGCGTGTCGGCAGTTTCTCCTGATTGTGAGATAGCTATTACGACATCTTTTTCGGTTATTACGGGGTTTCGATATCTAAATTCTGAAGCGTATTCAACTTCCACAGGAATCCTCGCTAAATCCTCAAAAATATATTCTGCTACCAATCCAGCGTGCCAAGACGTGCCACAGGCCACTATAATAATACGGTCTGCTGCAAGAAACCTTTTCATGTTATCTTCGACACTCGACATTTTTATGATGGCTTTTTCTCTATTAAGCCTTCCTCTATAGGTATCTGTAATTGCTTTTGGTTGTTCGTAAATTTCTTTCAACATGAAATGTTCAAAACCTCCTTTTTCAATCTGATCTAAATTCATTTTTAGCTCCTGTACATAGGGATCTACCAACGAGTCGTCTTTTATTTTTCTAACCTTGATGTCTTTATGTTGTCTAACAATCGCCATTTCTTCATCTTCTAAATAAATGGCATTTTTAGTATATTCTATAAAAGGGGAGGCATCGCTTGCTATAAAAAATTCGTCTTTACCAACACCAATTGCAAGTGGACTTCCTAAACGGGCAATAACAATTTCTTTTGGTTGCGTTTTATCGAACACTGCGATGGCATAGGCTCCAATTACTTGGTTTAGGGCTATTTGAACAGCCTTTCCTAATTTTACATTTTCTTTGTTTTTAACGTCTTCAATTAGGTTAACCAATACTTCGGTGTCTGTTTCCGATTTAAAAGTGAATCCTCTAGCAATTAAGGCTTTTTTTAATGAGTCGTAATTTTCAATGATACCATTATGGATAATAACCAGATTTCCAGAATTTGAATAATGTGGATGTGAATTGACATCATTTGGAATACCATGTGTTGCCCATCTGGTATGTCCAATTCCAATGGTTCCGTGTATTGAGATTTCATCTTCTAATCGTGTTTCTAGGTCTTGAACTTTCCCTTTTGTTTTACAGACTTTTAGGTCTGTTCCATCATATAAGGCAATACCTGCACTATCGTACCCTCTGTATTCCAATCGTTTAAGGCCTTCAATAATAATTGGGTAAGCCTCTCTTGGTCCTATATATCCAACAATTCCACACATAATTAATTTGTTTTTTTGGGGTTTTCAACAATCTTGGGCAAAGATGTAAAATATATGGCAATGAATAACAATTAATATATAAAGTCGTTATTTTAAACGATGAAATTCATTTTTTAGTACTAATAAGAAATGAATTTCATATAAAAACTCTCACAGAATATTTTTTAGTTTTGCTTTGGCTCAGTAAAAAAAACTTGTAATGACATTCTTCTGTTTACTGGAACATTTTGATTGCTACCGTATAATATAGTCCCTCTGGGAGTTATAACCGATGTCGATGGAACGCCAGTTACTACATCGCCACTATTTAAAATGGGCGAATTAAAAACCTCATTGACATTAGTTGATAAAACGAGACCTAATTTGGTATTTGTTGAATCCTTTTGCAAAATAGAATTCAAATACTCTGTAATACGGATTTTGTATTTAGAAATCCCATTATCATCAGTAATGCGCTGACCTAAATGCACGTATTTAGAATTGATAGGAAAAGCTGTATTACTGGAAGGATCCAAAAAATAATCAATTATAGGGGTATTGTTTTTTATATCGTAGGCGTAAACCCTATCATATTTATGTGCGTCATCAGGCGAAGTCATGGTTTCATCTTCATAAACAACTAATTGTGCTTCATTAATTAATTTTTTCAACTCGAACTGGCCATTTTTTAAAATATAATCGCCATTTGAATCTACTTTTCTGTAGGTCTTTTTAAAACATTCTAGAGCAGATAGTTGGGTGCCATCGCAGTCAACATCACCACTAAATAAATCAATAACCGCCATGGAGCCTTCACTCCCTTTTAAATATAGTTTTTCGTCTCCTAAAGCGGAATCGCCATTTTCTAATGTTACTAAATTATAATCGTTTATAAAAGTATTAAGCTTGTTGCCAGTAAAATTAAGCACAAAAGTGCCTTGTAGTCTTACGACTGGGGTTCCAGGAGAGTCATAAGAATAATATAGCGTAATGTTTGAAGCTGTAGCTGCTATATTAAATAAAACCATATTGCCATTATTAGCAATTGCCTCTGTTTTAAAATATAACCCTCTAAAATAATCTTTAAAGTTATTAGGGTTACTCAATTCGGAGCTCCCCTGTTTGTCTAAGATGGCTGTTTTCCAAAAAGCTCTGCTTAAGGTATCTCTTAAGGCAGGAACTAGGCGCTCAAGTGATTCGGTTCCATCAGTATTTATCTTTTTAATTACAATGGCATCGCTGCTAGGGGTAAAGTTAAGATTTTCATATATGAGATCTCCTTTAAAGTTATCAAAATTGATGGCCCCATTTTCTGTGATTGCAAAATTGTCTGTACTATTAACCGCGCTACTGGCGTTTGAGTAATAGTTTTGAGGGGCGTTAACTTGTGAGTTTGGATTAAAATCTCTTAAAAAATAATTGTTTTGATAAATAGATAATTTAATTGGAGCGCTACCAAACAATGAATCACTTATAGAGTAAATGGTATTTCCTTTAGAATCAGGCGAGTTTGCAGCGGTTTTACTAATATAGGGAATGCTTAAAACAACAGAATCCAGAATTGGGTTTTCGCCAAAACTTGGATTAAAAGATGTTGGTGTTACCTGTGTGATAATACTGGCCTTAGTTTGTCCGTAAACAGGATCATTATAAACCCCTAATAATTGGGCACTTAAATTATTTATTTTAACAGAATCAAGTTTTTTGTTATAGGATGTTATAGGTACAAGCGCATAATCAGTGTTAAAATTCTTAATGCCAATTACATCGCTTTCAATAGTATTGAAATCTTTTTCACAAGCAACAAATGTTACAAGAATTAAAAAGAGAACACAGGTAAATTTAAGGGCTAAAAATATTTTTTTCATATCTATAATTGTGAAGAGCGGGTTTAAACTAAAACTTTTGACGTTAGGAAACTGGTATAGGCTTCTCCAAATTCATCTTTTTCTTTAAACTCTAAAACAGGTTTTTCCGAATTATTTAAATAGGCTTCTAAATCTGTTGGAATGTTTTCAGACCCCACAATTAAGGCATCTGAATAGTTAATGGCAACTTTCATTAAATTTGCATAGGATGGTTCTTCAAGCACTTTAATAGCATCATCTTCAATGCTGTCAAATTTCAACTTATTATACATGTCTTTGTTTAAGGTATCATCAAAACCCTGACCGTAAATGGATGTTACAATTTTACTATCGCTAAACAAGGGTTCGTCTTTGTAATATTCTTTTAAATAAAGCGGCAATAATGATGCCAACCATCCGTGCACATGAATAACGTTTGGAGCCCAATTTAATTTTTTAACAGTTTCGATAACGCCTTTCGCGAAGAATATGGCGCGTTCATCATTGTCTGGAAATAAACTTCCGCTTTCATCGGTCAATGTTGCTTTTCTTTTAAAATACTCGTCATTATCTATAAAATAAACCTGAATACGTTCTTTAGGAATTGAGGCAACTTTTATAATAAGAGGCATGTCCATATCATTGATCACCAAATTTATTCCCGATAGCCTTATAACTTCATGTAATTGATGTCTTCGTTCATTAATATTTCCGTATCTAGGCATGAATATTCTTATTTGACCTCCTTGTTGATTCACCAATCTTGGAGCCTCAAAAGACATTGAAGAAATTTCGGTTTCTGGTAAATAAGGCACAACTTCAGATGATACGTATAATATCCTCTTATCTTTCATATGTTTGATTTAGTCGTTTTTTAAAGATTATAGGTAACATAAATCCAACTTTTTAAATTAAAATAATAATTTTGTTACCTTCTATAAAATAGGTTGATATTGAAAATTCAAAATAAAAAACACGCAAAAGTACAAAAATTTATGCAGATTGATTGTAATATCTTAAGTTTGCACCCGTTAATTTTTTATTAAAAAATGAATGTTTTTTCAGATTTAGAGCAAATTATAGATGTAATTGATGTGTTTAAAGCACAACAATTAAAAATTGGTTTTGTTCCTACCATGGGGGCTTTACATAAAGGGCATTTGGCTTTAATAGAAAAAGCATTGATTAATAACGACAGAGTATTTGTAAGTGTTTTTGTGAACCCGACACAGTTTAACAATAGTGACGATCTTAATAAATACCCTAGAACTCTTGAAAAAGACATTGGCCTTATTGCGTCTGTCTCTAAAGACGTTATGGTTTTCGCCCCGACGGTTGAAGCTATTTATGAAGGCAAAACCATTTCTCAAAAATTTAATTTTGATGGGCTTGAATTTGAAATGGAGGGCAAATTTAGACATGGTCATTTTGATGGGGTTGCCACCATAGTAAAGCGGTTATTTGAAATTATACAACCCGATAACGCTTATTTTGGCGAGAAAGATTTTCAGCAGCTACAAATCATCAAAAAGCTTGTAGATAAGTACAATATTCCTGTTAAGGTGATAGGCTGTAAAATACATCGTGAGGGTAATGGGTTAGCAATGAGTTCACGAAATACACGACTAAGTGATGAACAACTAAAAGCAGCCCCATTTATTTATAAAACCTTAAAAACTGCCAAAGTATATTTTGGCATAAAAAGTGCTAATCAAGTTACAGAGTGGGTAACAAATCAGTTTAAAAACCATAACGTGCTAAAACTAGAGTATTTTGTAATTGCTGATGTGGACACGTTAAAACAAATTAAACGAAAATCGAACACTAAAACATATAGGGCCTTTATAGCTGTGTATGTAGGCGAAATTAGACTAATAGACAATATCGCATTAAATTAATTATCTTTGCACATGCAAGTTCAAGTTGTAAAATCTAAGATTCATAGAGTAAAATGCACAGGCGCAGACCTAAATTACATTGGTAGTATAACTATTGATGAAGATTTAATGGATGCAGCTAACATTATACAAGGGGAAAAGGTTCAAATTGTTAACAATGACAATGGAGAGCGATTAGACACCTATGTTATTCCCGGTCCACGAAATAGTGGGGAAATTACCCTAAATGGGGCAGCCGCCAGAAAGGTTTCTGTGGGAGACACGTTGATATTGATCACCTATGCCTTTATGGATATCGAAAAAGCAAAAGTTTTTAAGCCTTCGTTGGTCTTTCCAGACGAAGCTACCAATTTGTTAAAATAACGAGTGAATCAAAAAACGCAAAAAACACTTAAGGTTATACTCCCATTATTACTGGGAGTTTTTTTGGTCTGGTATTCACTGTCTAAAGTGTCTTTTGATGAATTACTTATTTATTTTAAAAAAGCCGATTATAAATATATTGTCATAGGGGTTTGTTTAGGTTTATTGAGCCATTTATCCAGAGCGTATAGATGGTTATTTATGTTGGAGCCTTTGGGATATAAAATAAAGTTTGGAAACAGTGTTATGGCGGTTTTTGCAACCTATTTGGTAAATTATACCATTCCCAGAGCGGGAGAAGTTGCTAGAGCATCCATTTTAACTAATTACGAAAAAGTACCTTTTGAAAAAGGTTTTGGAACTATCGTTTCTGAGCGTATTGCGGATTTGATACTACTTTTTGCCATCATTTTATTAACGTTATATCTTCAATTCGACTTTATTTATAGTTTTTTAATATCGAAGTTTAATCTTCCAAAAATTATTTTAACAGGATTCGTTTTTATTTTGGTAACCTTGGTTCTTTTAATACTAATAAAACGGAGTCAATCAAAAATTGCATTAAAAATAAAACTATTTATTACTGGATTGATCGAAGGCGTTTTAAGTATTTTTAAAATGAAAAAAAAAGGCCCTTTTATTTTCCATTCATTATTTATTTGGGTGATGTATGTGCTTATGTTTTATGTTACTTCGTTTGCTGTCGAAGAATTGCACGACATTTCATTTGGTGCTATATTAATAGGTTTTATTTCGGCAAGTTTTAGCATCGCCGCTACCAATGGGGGTATTGGATCGTATCCATTGGCAATTTATGCCGCTTTTTCAATTTTTGGAATTGCCAAAGAACCAAGTTTAGCATTTGGCTGGATTATTTGGTCATCACAAACGCTTATGATTATTATAATGGGTGGATTATCGTTAATTTACTTACCCATTTATAACAGTAAAAAGAAGATTTTAAAACGTTAAATTAAGTTTTAAGGTTTCAAATACTTTGTTTTTAAACTTTCGCTTTATTTGTTACCTTGCCTGTAAATTAATACTCAAATCAAACAAATGAAATCAATAATATACTCGTTATTATTAGCAATCTCTTTTAACTTTGTCGGGGCACAAGTCATCTATGAACCATTTAACTCCGATAAGTTAGGCGAGTCAAGAGAACTTAAAATTCAATTACCAAGAGGTTATAGCGAAGATACAGACAAAACGTATCCGTTATTTATAGTATTTGACGGCGATTATATGTTTGAGGCTGTTGCCGGCAATGTAGATTATTATTCATATTGGGAAGATATGCCCGAGTCCATTGTAGTTGGGATTAACCAATTAGAAAAACGATTGGATGATTGTATGTATTCAGGACAGAATTCATTACCTATAGAAACAGGTGCTAATTTTTTTGAATTTATTGGTTCTGAATTACTACCATATATTCAAAACAAATACAGAGTTGGTAATTTTAAAGTTGCCGTTGGTCATGGGGATACGGCAAATTTCATCAACTATTTTTTACTTAAAGACAAACCTTTATTTCAAGGGTATATTGTTGTGAGTCCAGAGTTAGCTCCTAAAATGAGCACCTATATTACCAATCGATTGGCTAAAATTGAAAGCAAGACATGTTATTACTTAGCAACCTCTACCAATGATGTTCCTTCTATAAATAAAGATTCGGAAGAATTAAATAAAAGTCTTTCTTCAATTGAGAATGAGCAACTGCATTATAATTTTGATAGCTTTGTAGGGCCATCACATTATTCAGTGCCGGCACATGCTATTCCAAAAGCTCTAGAAGATATTTTTTTAATTTTTCAGCCAATAAGTAAAGAGGAATACCACGAAAAAATATTAAAGATCGAAACCTCACCAGTTGTGTATCTTGAAGAGAAATACCAAACCATCGATGACATATTTGGTATTAAAAAACAAATTCTTATCAATGATTTTAAGGCTATTGAAGCGGCTATTGAAAAGAAGGAAGAGTTTCAGTATTACGAAGATTTAGGAAAGCTAGCGCGCAAAGAATATCCAAAAACTCTTTTAGGGAATTATTATTTGGCTCGTTTTTATGAAGAAACAGGAGAGCCTAAAAAGGCCATGAAAACTTATCAATCGGCCTTTATACTTGATGAAATTGGAGGTATAACTAAAGATATAGTCATAGAGAAGGCGGATGCTATTAAAAAAGATTTTGGATATTAATTTAAAGAATTCTGCTTTCGTGGATCGTTACTATGGCTAAACTAAAAACAACGTTTTTTTGTCAGAATTGTGGAAGTCAGTACTCAAAATGGCAAGGACAATGTACCGCGTGTAAAGAGTGGAATACCATTGTTGAAGAAGTTATACAAAAGGAAGAAAAAAGCAGTTGGAAGTTGTCTAATACATCTGTAAAACGCACTTCTAAACCGTTACGTATTCAAGACATTGATACGTCTCAAGAAACCAGATTAAATACTTTTGATGCCGAATTTAACCGTGTATTAGGTGGCGGCATTGTTCCTGGATCGTTAATATTATTAGGTGGCGAGCCAGGGATTGGTAAAAGCACGCTTCTTCTTCAGGTGTCTTTAAAAATGCCTTATAAAACCCTGTATGTCTCAGGAGAAGAAAGCCAGCAACAAATAAAAATGCGGGCGGAGCGTATTCATCCTGGAAGTCCTAATTGCTACATTTTAACAGAAACAAAAACGCAAAATATTTTTAAGCAAATAGAAACTTTAGAACCGGATATTGTTGTTATAGATTCCATTCAAACGCTTCATAGTGACTATATAGAGTCCTCTTCAGGGAGTATTTCGCAAATAAAGGAATGCACCACGGAACTAATTAAATTTGCCAAAGAAACAGCAATCCCCGTTATTTTAATAGGACATATTACGAAAGACGGCAATATAGCTGGTCCAAAAATTTTAGAACATATGGTAGATACCGTGTTGCAATTTGAGGGCGATAGAAACCATGTATTTAGAATTTTAAGAGCCAACAAAAACCGTTTTGGTTCGACCAATGAATTGGGAATTTATGAAATGCAAGGTTCTGGACTGCGTGAAGTTACCAATCCGTCCGAAATTTTAATTTCAAAAAAAGACGATGAGTTATCTGGCAATGCAGTGGCAGCCACTTTAGAAGGCATGCGACCCTTAATGATTGAAGTGCAAGCTTTGGTAAGTACAGCGGTTTATGGCACACCGCAACGAAGTGCTACTGGTTTTAATGCAAAGCGCCTTAACATGCTGTTGGCAGTTTTAGAAAAGCGCGCCGGCTTTCGCTTAGGAGCCAAAGATGTGTTTTTAAATATTACAGGAGGTATTAATGTAGATGATCCTGCCATTGATTTGGCGGTTGTGGCCTCTATTTTATCATCAAATGAAGACGTAGCCTTACAAAAAGATGTGTGTTTTGCTGCTGAAGTTGGTTTGTCTGGAGAAATTAGACCTGTTCAACGCGTGGACCAACGTATTTTAGAAGCAGAAAAATTGGGTTTTTCTACCATTTACGTGTCTAAATACAACAAGATTTCACTTAAAAAAACGAGCATAAAAATTCAATTGCTATCTAAAATTGAAGATTTGGTAACTTTTGTGGTCTAATATTATGGTTGTTTACTTATAAGATGGACGACCTTTAAAAGATTATTAGAATAAAGGGACTTCGTTTTTACTGTAAATTATTCCATTCATAAGTCTCTATTTTATCAAAATTCCTTAATTTCGCACCTCTATTAGAATTTTGATAAAATGAGTGCTAAATTTCCTGAATATAAAGGACTTGACTTACCAAAAGTAGCAGGCGACATTCTCAGCTATTGGCAGGAACACAACATCTTTGAAAAAAGTGTCACAACGCGAGAAGGTCATGCACCCTTTGTGTTTTTTGAAGGGCCTCCATCAGCAAATGGGCTTCCTGGTGTACACCACGTGTTGGCCCGTGCCATTAAAGATATTTTTCCACGTTATAAAACCATGAAGGGCTATCAAGTTAAGCGAAAAGCAGGCTGGGACACACATGGATTACCCATTGAACTTGGCGTTGAAAAGGAATTGGGAATTACTAAGGAAGATATTGGCAAAACCATTTCAGTAGAAGATTATAATGCTGCATGTCGCAAAGCAGTCATGCGTTATACAGATGTTTGGAATGATCTCACACAAAAAATGGGGTATTGGGTAGATATGGATGATCCATATATTACGTTTCAACCAAAATACATGGAGTCTGTTTGGTGGTTGTTAAAACAAATTTATGATAAGCAATTATTATATAAGGGCTATTCCATTCAGCCGTATTCTCCAAAGGCTGGAACTGGTTTAAGTTCACATGAATTAAACCAGCCCGGAACCTATCAAGATGTAACCGACACAACCGTTGTTGCACAGTTTAAAAGCCTCTCCCCAACCCTCTCCAAGGGAGAGGGAGTCAATACGGTGTGGAGAGCGTTTAATGTTTCCCCTCCTTTGGAGGGGTTAGGGGAGGCTTACTTTTTAGCTTGGACAACCACACCTTGGACTTTGCCAAGCAATACCGCCTTAACTGTTGGATTAAAAATAGATTACGTATTAGTTGAAACCTTTAATCAATACACTTTTGAGCCAATTAAAGTAGTACTTGCAAAAAAATTAGTAAGCTATCAATTTGCTGGAAAGTTTAATCAGGTTCAGGATAAGACAGAGTTGTTATCTTATAAACAAGAAGATAAAAAGATTCCTTATAGAATATTAGCTGAATGTAAAGGGTCTGATTTAGTCGGCATCAAATACGAGCAATTATTGCCTTATGCCTTGCCATATAACAATCCTGAAAATGCCTTTAGAGTGATTTCTGGGGACTTTGTAACAACTGAAGATGGCACAGGAATTGTTCACACCGCACCAACTTTTGGGGCAGATGATGCCTTGGTAGCAAAACAGGCAACACCTGAAGTGCCACCGCTTTTGGTGAAAGATGAAAACGGTAATCTTGTTCCCTTGGTAAATTTACAAGGGAAATTCAGACCGGAAATGGGAGAATATGCAGGGAAGTATGTAAAGAACGAATATTACAATGATGGCGAAGCTCCTGAACGCTCTGTAGATGTGGAGATTGCCATTAAATTAAAAGAAGAAAATAAAGCCTTTAAGGTTGAAAAATATAAACATAGCTATCCTAATTGCTGGCGAACAGATAAGCCTATTTTATACTATCCGTTAGATTCCTGGTTTATTAAAGTGACCAATGTTAAAAACAGAATGTTTGAACTTAATGAAACCATTAACTGGAAGCCAAAAGCAACAGGAATCGGTCGTTTTGGAAACTGGTTAGCAAATGCCAATGACTGGAACTTATCTCGCTCCCGTTATTGGGGCATTCCGCTACCAATTTGGAGAACCGAAGATGGTAAAGAAGAAATCTGCATTGGTTCTGTTCAAGAATTAAAAACAGAAATGCAGCATGCCGTTGAGGCAGGAATGATGAAGGCAGATATCTTCCAAAGTTTTGAAATTGGCAACAATTCAGAAGAAAACTACTCAAAAATCGATTTACATAAAAATATTGTTGACGATATTGTATTGGTATCACCAACAGGTCAAAAAATGCAACGTGAGAGCGATTTAATAGATGTCTGGTTCGATTCTGGCTCCATGCCTTATGCACAATGGCATTATCCTTTTGAAATGCCTCCTAAATCCTCCAAAGGAGGACTTGCAAACACTCCTGCGTATCAAACAGCACGAAAATCTGCTTGTCATTTAATAAATGAACAGAAAAAAGAGCGAATTAAAAATCCAACTGAAGCCGAAAAAGTGCTTTGGGAATGTTTAAAAACGAAACAATTAAATGGTTATAAGTTTAGAAGAGAGCATATAATCGACGAATATATTGTCGATTTTGTGTGTTTAGCAAAAAACCTGATTGTTGAGGTTGATGGTGGTTACCACAATAACCCTGAGGTTCATGAAGCTGATAAATTTAGAACAGAAAACTTAGAAGATTTAGGTTTTAGGGTTATCAGGTTTACAAACAAAGAAGTCATTGGAAATATTGATGGCGTTTTAGAAAAAATTAAGTACGAGTTGCGCATGAGTTTTTCCCCTTTGGGGAAATTAAAAGGGGCTTTCCCAGCCGATTTTATTGCTGAAGGAGTCGACCAAACCCGTGGTTGGTTTTATACGCTTCATGCCATTGGTGCCATGGTATTTGATTCTGTAGCCTATAAAAACGTGGTGTCCAATGGTTTGGTATTAGATAAAAACGGGCAAAAAATGTCGAAGCGACTTGGTAATGCAGTCGATCCTTTTAAAACGTTGTCTACTTATGGTGCCGATGCTACGCGCTGGTATATGATTAGCAATGCGAATCCTTGGGATAATTTAAAATTCGATTTGGAAGGTATTGAAGAGGTGAAGCGTAAATTCTTCGGAACGCTTTATAACACCTATTCATTTTTCACCTTATATGCCAATCTGGATAAGTTTAGTTATTCTGAAGCTGAAATTCCTTTAAACGATAGACCTGAAATTGATAGATGGATCCTTTCAGAACTCCATACGTTAATTAAAAAAGTGGATGCCTTTTATGCTGATTACGAACCCACAAAAGCAGCAAGAGCAATCTCGGATTTTACACAAGATTATGTAAGTAATTGGTACGTGCGTTTAAGCAGAAGGCGTTTTTGGAAAGGCGATTATCAAACCGATAAAATTTCAGCATATCAAACGCTTTATACCTGTATGGTAACCATAGCCAAATTAGGCGCACCTATTGCACCGTTCTTTATGGATAGATTGTATTTGGATTTAAATGTGGCAACTAAAAAGGAAACTTTCGAAAGTGTCCATTTGGCCGATTTTCCAGTATTCGATGCCGCTTTTGTGAATAAACCTTTAGAACACAAAATGGAGAGTGCACAAACCATATCATCATTGGTATTATCATTAAGAGCCAAAGAGAAGATAAAAGTTCGTCAGCCACTTCAAAAAATCATGATTCCTATTACAAATAAGCAACAAAAGGAAGAAATTTTAGCGGTTGCAGATTTAATAAAGCACGAAGTAAATATTAAAGAAATTGAGCTTTTAGAGGATGCTTCAGATATTCTTGTAAAACAAATAAAACCTAATTTTAAAACCTTGGGGCCTCGTTTTGGAAAGGATATGAAAACCATTGCGAACGCCGTAATACACTTTACGTCAGAAGATATTAACAAAATAGAACAAAATGGCCATTTAAAAGTTGCCATTAATGGAAAAAATATTACTTTAGAACGCACAGATGTAGAAATTACTTCTCAAGATATTGAAGGGTGGTTGGTTGCAAATGAAGGGTCTTTAACAGTGGCCTTGGATGTTACTATTACAGATGGTTTACGCAAAGAAGGTATTGCGCGCGAGTTAGTAAACAGAATACAAAACTTACGAAAGGATTCAGGATTTGAAGTTACAGATAGAATTGATGTACTTCTTCAAAAAGATGATTATATTATTAATGCGGTTATTACCAATATTTCGTATATTAAGGCTGAAACATTAACAGAGGAATTAGAATTTATTGAACAAGTAGACAACGGTATAGAAATTACCTTTGATGAAGTAAACACAAAATTGTTTATTAAAAAACATTAAAATCATGAATGACGAGAGAAATATAAGATACTCAGATAAAGATTTGGCAGAGTTTAAAGAACTAATCAAAGATAAAATTCAAAAAGCGCAAAATGATTTGGAGCTCATAAGAAGTGCGTACATGAACGACCATGATAATGGCACTGAAGATACCTCACCAACATTTAAAGCATTTGATGAAGGAAGTGAGGTTATGAGTAAAGAATCTAATTCACAATTGGCAATTAGACAAGAAAAATTTATTAGAGATTTGAAAAATGCGCTGATTCGTATTGAAAACAAAACCTATGGTGTATGCAGAGTTACTGGAAAGCTCATTAATAAAGAACGCTTAAAATTAGTGCCGCACGCTACCTTAAGTATCGAAGCAAAAAACATGCAACAATAATTAATTAAATGCTGTTTTTGAAGAGGCTGTCTTAAAAGTGTCATTCTGAATAAAAATGAAGAATCCATTGAAAATCAAATTATTGATAATTAGGTAAATAAGATTTTTCGACTAGGCTCAAAATGACAATCAAAACACTTTTAAGACAGCCTCTTTTATTTTATATCTCCTCATTTTATGTCCTTTAAAAAGTCTTTAATTATAATCATCTTAATTTTACTCATTGATCAAATAAGTAAAATTTACATCAAAACACATTTTGCCTTAGGAGACGAATGCCGTGTATTCGATTGGTTTAGAATTTATTTTGTTGAAAACGATGGAATGGCTTGGGGCACAAAGCTTAGCGATTTTGTATCGTTTATTTCTGACAGAAGCGCTAAAATTGCCTTAACAGTTTTTAGAATAGTTGCTATTTTTGGAATTGGGTATTGGCTTTTTGATGCTACTAAAAAGAAAAGCTCTACGGTACTTATTTTAGCTATCGCCTTAATTTTTGCAGGAGCATTTGGGAACATAATAGACTCGGTGTTTTACGGCATATTATTTAATGATAGTCATGGACAGATTGCTGCTTTTTTACCACTTGAAGGTGGCTATGATGGATTGCTTCATGGTCGTGTTGTTGATATGCTGTATTTTCCACTATGGAAAGGCTTTTTACCAGAATGGTTGCCATTTTTTGGCGGTAAATATCTCACTTTTTTTGAGCCCGTTTTTAATATAGCTGATATGGCTATAAGTACAGGTTTTATAATGCTCTTAGTGTTTAATAAAAAAGCGTTTCCTAAAAAAAGTGCTTAGAATTAAAACTCATAAATCCTTTCAGGCGTCACACAATAATCCAATTTAACATCACTTTCAAAAATAGTAGTAATGTTATCTTCAGCTTCAAAAAAACTCAACCCTATTTTAATGGTTTCGGGGTTACATTCTGAAAGAAATCTGTCGTAAAACCCTTTGCCATAACCAACCCTATGGCCTTGTTTGTCAAAGGCTAAAAGGGGCACAAAAACAACCTCTAATTTATTGGGTGTAATTTCAATACCATCAATAGGTTCTGGAATATTATATCTGTTTTTTTTAATACTTATGTTGTCAGTCAATAAATAGTGAGTCATTAAACCAGTTTTAAAATCACTTTTTGAAAGCACAATGTTTTTGTCTTTACCTGATAAAATATTTAAAATATAATCGGTATTGACTTCCTTTTGTTCTTCAATAGATAAAAAAAGATGATAAAATGTGTGATTCCAAATGGGGAGTTTTAATAATTGATTGGCTATTGCAATGCTTAAATCGTCAATCTGTTTTACAGACAGTGCTTCACGAAGTGTTTTATATTTAATACGTAATTCGGATTTTGTCATCACTAAAAGTATCATAGAAGCTTAGTCGTTACATGAAATAACGCATCGCCTTGGTATACTAAGGAGGCTTCGTTAACATTAACAACATAACCGTCTAGTTTCGATTTAACATTGTGGTGTATTCTACCATAGGGGTCGGTAATTTGTCCCACAATATCACCAACAGAAATTTTTGAATTTATAGCTATTTTAGATTTAAACATCCCAGAGGCGGTGGCGCGGATCCATTTGCTTTTTTCAACATAAACTGGTGGAATTTTTGAAGGCGTCGCTTTTAATTTAGGGTTTAACATATTAAAATGTGCTAAAATTCGCTTAACACCTTCCACACCGATTTTCGAAATCGTGTTGTCCACAAAAAACGATTTACCACCTTCATACAATAAAATAGGTTTATTTAATTGAAAGCAGGCGTTTCTAAAGGATTTAGTAATATGTTTGGAATACAATACAAACGGTGGAGAAAACACATTAGCAAGGGCCTCTAATTCTGGATTTTCTTTTGCAATTCTAATTTGAGCGGCATTAAATCTACTTGCTCCACCCGTATGAAAATCTATAATTAAATCGATATCAGGAATAATGTCGTTCATTAATTTATAGGCAACTCTACTTGCTAGCGAACCATTTTCGGATCCTGGAAACATCCGGTTTAAGTCGCGCCCATCTGGAAATGCTCTGCTGCTATTTAAAAAACCAAACACATTTAAAATAGGCATACAAATAATAGTCCCTCTTTTGGGTTTGTTAATATTTCGGGCAATAAGTTGCCGAACAATATCGATACCATTTATTTCGTCACCATGTAAGCCTGCCGTAAATAAAATAGTTGGGCCAGGTTTTTTGGACCGCTCAATAATTATAGGGACTTCAATTTTTGTAGCGGTATGAAGTTTCGCAATATTAAAGTTAATTTCTTTTGAAGTTCCTAAGGGAATGGCTTCATCTAAAATAGTTATAATGTCTTTGTAATCCGTGGTCATAGAAAATTAAACGTTTCGCTCAATATAACGTATAATTATATTTGCAATATCTTTTTTGGTGGCTGCTTCAATACCTTCTAAGCCTGGCGACGAGTTAACTTCTAAAATTAATGGGCCTCTGGAAGATTGCAGCATATCGACTCCGCAAATACCTAACCCTAGGGATTTGGCAGCTTTTAAGGCCGCATTTTCTTCTTCATCTGTTAGTTGAATAATATCTGCTGAACCACCTCGGTGTAAATTCGATCTAAATTCACCTTCTTTACCTTGCCGCTTCATGGCTCCTACCACATTGCCGTCCACAACAAAGGCTCTAATATCAGCTCCTTTCGCTTCTTTAATAAACTCCTGCACAATAACACGAGCTTGTAAACCATTAAAAGCTTCTAAAACAGATTCGGCAGCGTTATTGGTTTCTGCCAAAACGACGCCTAACCCTTGGGTGCCTTCCAATAATTTTATAACCAAAGGAGCGCCGCCAACATAGTTTATAATCTCGGCGACATCTTTTGTGTAGTTTGAAAACACCGTTTTTGGCATGCCCAACCCAGCTCGAGATAGTACCTGTAAACTTCGTAATTTATCACGTGATCTCACCAATGCTTGAGATTCAACGGTTGAAAACACTTTCATCATTTCGAATTGTCTTACTACAGCAGTTCCATAAAAAGTAACACTTGCTCCAATTCTTGGAATAATCGCATCAATATTTTCTATATGCTTTCCTTTATATATGACAGCAGGATGCTTCTTTTCAATAATTATCTCACATTTTAAAGGATCTATAATTTGTACAGTATGCTTGCGTTTTACAGCAGCTTCAACAAGTCGCTTGGTAGAATATAAATGAGGATTTCGAGATAATATTATAATATTCATACGGTGTTTTAGTGTTTAAATTAATTTTTTTTGAAGAGTTGCATAGCCCTCTAATGGATTTTATTTCAGTAGGTTTTATTTAGATATGATACATTTTTTTCATTAACGTCTACAACAAACTTTTTTAATAAAAACTTACGTCCAATTAAAATTGGATATTTCATATCGTTTCTGGTGCTTAATGTTAAGTTAATACTATATTTTTTATTAAATAAAATAATAGTGGTTTTTACCTTATATCTATTTTGAACAATTCCGTTACTACTTTTAACTTTTGCTGTTTGGTAAGTGTTAAAAATTATTTCTTTGCCATTATAATGTGGGTGACCTTTATCATAAAACAAACATTTAAGCACGGTATCTTCTTCAACCACTTTGTGGCAATGAATAGACGAGGTATAAGCACCAGTATCAATTTTTATATCAATTTCAAATAAATCAAGCAACGGAAAATCGGCTTTATCTATTCGTCCTATTACTTTTTTAGGCATTGTTTTGTTAGAAATAATGTTGCAAGTTAAGGAAAAAACTATTGTTAAAATGTTCTCGAACAACTAATAATTGAATGTCCGTAATTTGTCATAAGTCTGAAAACATGATAATTTTGTCATTCCGACAAAGGAGGGATCTCATTGGTTTTCAATAGATTCTTCATTTCGTTTCACTCCATTCTGAATGACAAAAATGGTATTATGAATGAATACGGACATTCAAACTAATAACATCGAATTGTTTTTATATATGTATTATCTTTGATTTTATGAGTAACTCTGCTTTAGAAATTCAAATTCAAACCTTACCTCACCAATCAGGAGTTTATCAATATTTTGATGCGGAAGGAACCATTATTTATGTTGGAAAAGCGAAAGATTTAAAAAAACGTGTTAGTTCCTATTTTACAAAAAACCATGACAATGGAAAAACCAGGGTTTTAGTAAAAAAAATCGCGTCAATAAAGCATATTGTTGTCGAGACAGAGACCGATGCATTGCTTTTAGAGAACAACCTAATTAAAAAGTATCAACCACGTTATAATGTACTGTTGAAGGATGATAAATCTTACCCATGGATTTGTATAAAAAATGAGCGTTTCCCTAGAGTATTTTCAACACGACGCATTATTAAAGATGGAAGCGACTATTTTGGGCCGTATACAAGTATGAAAACCGTGTCGACATTACTTGACTTAATTAAAGGATTATATCATTTGCGAAATTGTAATTATGATTTGGCAAAAGAAAAGATTGAAAGCGGTAAATATTCGGTATGCTTGGAATATCATTTGGGCAATTGTAAAGGCGCCTGTGAAGGTTATGAAACTGAGGATGAATACAACGAAAAAATAAAAGCAATCAAGGAAATTTTAAAAGGAAATTTTAAAGATTCGTTATCTCAATTTAAAATTCAGATGAAACAATGTGCAGAAAACATGTATTTTGAAGAGGCTCAAAAAATAAAAGAAAAAATTGAAATTCTTGAAAACTATCAAGCCAAATCGACCATTGTAAATCCAAAGATCAGTAATGTTGATGTCTTTTCAATTATAAGCGATGAAAGTTATGGCTATGTCAATTTTTTGCAACTATCCTATGGCTCTATTATTCGGTCGCATACCTTAGAAATTAAAAAGAAACTGGATGAAACGGATCAAGAATTATTGGAGCTGGCCATTACGGAAATTAGACAACGTTTTAACTCAAATTCTAAAGAGGTTTATGTGCCTTTTCATGTTAAATTGGGCGATGATATTAAAGTGAGCATTCCAAAATTAGGGGACAAAAAACATATTTTAGATTTATCGCTTCGAAACGCAAAATATTATAGAATGGAGCGGTTTAAGCAAATAAAAATCACCGATCCTGATAGGCACGTAACTAGGATTATGGCACAAATGAAAACAGATTTACGTCTCTCAGTAGAACCAAGACACATTGAGTGTTTTGACAATTCCAATATCCAAGGCACGAATCCAGTGGCGGCTTGTGTTGTTTTTAAAAATGGAAAACCAAGTAAAAAGGATTATAGACACTTTAATATAAAAACTGTTGAAGGCCCGAATGATTTTGCTTCCATGGAAGAAGTGGTACACAGGCGCTACAAACGCTTGCTAGATGAAAACCAATCCTTACCACAATTAATCATTATTGATGGTGGAAAAGGTCAATTGTCGTCAGCTTTAAATGCTTTGGACGATTTAAACTTGAGAGGAAAAATAGCGATTATTGGCATTGCAAAACGTTTAGAAGAATTATTCTATCCAAATGATCCAATTCCCTTATATTTAGACAAAAAAAGCGAAACGCTTAAAGTGATTCAGCAATTGCGAAATGAAGCACATCGATTTGGTATTGAACACCACCGGAATAAGCGAAGTAAAAGTGCGTTAAACACAGAGCTTGAAACTATTATAGGAATAGGGGATAAAACAGTGATAGATCTTTTAAAACATTTTAAATCTGCCAAACGTGTTGCACATGCAAAATTAGAGGAGTTGGAGCCTGTAATTGGCGTGTCAAGAGCAAAAAAAGTATATAACTTTTACCATAAATGAGACATTACCTACTTATAGTGACATTGTTTTTTTGTATTTACGGGTTTTCGCAACATACCGATAAAGACAATATTAAAGTTGGTCTGGTTTTAAGCGGTGGTGGTGCTAAAGGGCTCGCACATATTGGCGTTCTTAAAGTTATTGACAAATTAGGGATTCGAGTAGATTATATTGCAGGAACAAGTATGGGCGCCATCATTGGGTCTTTGTACGCTTCTGGATATTCTGGCATTCAAATTGACTCTATTTTTAATGCTGCCGATTTTGATGATCTTATAAATGACAATATTCCAAGAAAGACAAAAACATTTTACGAACGGGAAAATTCTGAAAAATATGCGGTGATTTTACCATTTGACAACTTTAAAATTAAATTACCATCAGCACTCTCAAGAGGACAAAATGCGTTTGGATTAATATCAAAATTAACATTACCTGTAAATAACATTGAAAATTTTGAAGATCTTCCCATTCCATTTTTTTGTATTGCAACCGATATTGAAACTGGCGAACAGGTTGTTCTAGATAGGGGGAATTTGGCTCAGGCGGTTTTGGCTAGCAGTGCGTTACCTTCATTGTATCAACCCGTTGTTATTAATGATCGGATTTTAATTGATGGTGGCGTAGTTAATAACTATCCAATTGATGAGCTTAAAGCCAAAGGAGTCGATATTATTATTGGTGTTGATGTCCAAGCTGGTCTTGCAACAAGGCAAGAGTTGATCTCAGCGCCCGAGATTTTGCTTCAAATCAATAACTACAGAACCATAAGAGCTATGAAAGTGAAGTTTAAAAAAACAGACGTTTATATTAAACCCGATGTCGAAGATTATACGCTTGTGTCCTTTAGTGAGGGGAAAAAGCTCATTCAACTTGGTGGTGTTGCGGCGTTGAAACAAGCAGAGGCACTGCATAAAATCTCAGCCCATCAAATCAACGATACCCTGAAAAGGAAACACATAAAACCTATAGATAGCATACAAATTAACTCAATTTCTTTTAAAGGCAATTCTAATTATACCAGAGCCTATTTACTTGGGAAATTGAAATTAAAAGTTAATAAAAAAATAAGTTATACTGATTTTAATGCAGGAGTGAACAATTTGGTGGCTACAAATAATTTTGACAGCTTTCTATACGAATTAAAATCAACTAACTATGATAATAGCTATGACATGACCGCAGATGTAAAAGAAAGTTTAAAAACCACCTTTGTTAAGGCGGCCATTCATTATGATAAGTTATATAAAAGTTCAGCGTTATTAAATCTTACTAAAAAACAATTATTTATAAAAAATGATGTGGCTTCCATGGATTTTATTTTAGGAGATAATGTTCGATATAATTTTGAGTATTTTATAGACAATGGGTTTTATTGGAGTGTTGGGTTTAAATCAAGATTTAACGGCTTTAGTAAAAATATTTTCGCCAATATAATTTTGACTCCAGATCAAATGGCAACATTAAATGTAAATAAATTGGATGTTACCTTAAAAGATTGGACCAATCAGTTTTATCTCCAAACACTTTTCAGAAAAGACTTTTCCCTAACATTGGGCGCCGAACAAAAACATTTAAAAATTACTTCAGAAACCATCCTAACAAATTCAAATACTCAAGAGACAATTTTCGAAAAAAGCAATTATTTAAGTTTATTTGGAAAACTTAAATTCGACACCTACGACAATTTGTATTTCCCCAGAGAGGGATTTTTGTTTGATGGCGATTTTCATATGTACCTATATTCATCTGATTATAATACCAATTTTTCGCCATTCTCCATAGGTAAGGCAACAATAGGCTATACGCAAAGTTTTTCTAAAAAAACGACGGTCAATTTAACCGCACAAGGTGGATTTAAAATAGGTGAAAATGCGGGGCCTTATCTAAATTTTGTTTTAGGAGGCTATGGTAATAACTTAATTAATAACTTTATTCCTTTTTACGGGTATGATTTTATATCTGTATCTGCGAATAGTTTTGTGAAATCAACATTGACCGTTGATTATGAGATTTTCAAAAAAAACCATCTTAATTTTTCAGCGAACATAGCAAAGGTTGAAGACAATCTTTTTGAAACCGGCAATTGGTTTTCAGCCCCAAATTATACAGGCTACGCCATTGGGTATTCTTTAGAAACGTTTATAGGCCCTGTTGAGGCAAAATATACGTGGTCGCCAGAAACCAACCAGGGGTTTTGGTTTTTTAACGTTGGATTTTGGTTTTAGTTTTTTGGCTAAATCATTAATAATCTCATTAGGCTAAAAACGCGTAATAAAGTACTTTTGTCAATCTAAAACCCCAATTGAAAAGATCAGGTATGAAAGTGTCTAAACGAATAAACAGGCTAAGAATGCGAGTGATGCATTTGTTAACTAAAAATATTGGCAACTCGCACAAGAAAACTATTTTAACATCCAAATTAAAGCCAACTATAAAACAAGTTTTAATTTCGCGACCAAATCACAGATTAGGAAATCAATTGCTACTCACGCCATTGGTTCAAGAAGTGATACATACCTTTCCAGATTGTAAGATTGATTTATTTGTAAAAGGCGGTGTTGCCAATCTTGTATTTCAAAATCACCAACACGTTGAACACATCATCCAACTTCCCAGAAAGCCTTTTAGCAATTTGTTTAAATACATAATCTGTTGGTATAAATTAAAAAAACAGGATTACGATTTAGTAATTAATGGTGATAAAAACTCATCTTCAGGACGATTGTCAACCCAAGTGGCAAAGGCACCATATAAAGTTTTTGGGGATACTGATGATATACTTCAGGCAAAGTTTGATGATCATGATCATATAGCAAAATATCCGGTATATCAATTAAGAAACTACTTAAAGACCTTAGGATTTCCAGAAAACAACAACCCTATTCCCACTTTAAACATTAAGTTAAGTGATGATGAAATAAATAATGGTAAGGTTATTTTAAAAGATATCGTAAAAAATGATAAACCAACCATTTGTATTTACACAAACGCAACAGGCAATAAAATTTATGATGAAGCTTGGTGGGCACCGTTTTATGAGCGCTTAAAAAGTGATTTTTCAAAGTATAATGTCATTGAATTATTGCCCATTGAAAATATTTCAAAAATTAATTTTAAGGCACCAACATTTTACAGTAAAGATGTGCGTGAAATGTGCGGTCTCTTAGCCAATACAGCTGTTTTTATTGCCCCAGACAATGGCGTGATGCATTTGGCAAGTGCCGCTCAAATACCGGTAGTTGGGTTTTTTAAAGTCACCAGTCTTGAAAAGTATCAGCCTTATGGCAATAAGAGCATGGCGTTTAACACCAACCAAACAAATCTTAATGATTGGTTAAAAGGCATTCGCAATATCTTAGAATAAGATTTTTTTGAATGTCCTTAATTTGTCATAAGTCTGAAAATATAATAATTTTG
>TARA_R110002167_G_scaffold169019_1_pt1 | contig 29971 bp, 26 predicted proteins | sample TARA_R110002167 | Tara Oceans TARA_R110002167 (sample SAMEA4398238) | marine metagenome | biome: Polar Biome; feature: [MES] marine water layer (ENVO:01000295) within the mesopelagic zone...; material: water (ENVO:00002006), including particulate matter (ENVO:01000060) such...
CAAAACGCCGCCTAATCACACCGTCACCAACTTTTGGGCTTAACTCAATGGTTTTCATCAGCAGCTTTGTCGGCATAGTCGCCGCTGCTATTGCAGTTGTTTTCGCAGGATTTGGCCCGATCGGCGGGTTAGGCATCTACACCCTTGTCGGGGCAAGCCTGTTCATGGGATGGATCGCCGAGCTTATGTATTTCGAAAACATCTAGCCCTCGCTTTCAGCAAAAAAATGCACTTGTTTTGCAACCCAAACGGATAACACTTGCATTTTTCCTCAAAAAGCGGCATCTGACATTTGCAGACGTTATTCTATCTCGACCCACTGTTCTCCTTTTCGGCTACAGTCTTTCGATATTGCACTGACTAAGCCGCGCTGTCGCACTCCGCGGACAGACTGAAAAAAAGGATTATCACCATGGCTACTGGTACAGTAAAATGGTTCAACGCAACTAAAGGCTTCGGCTTTATCGCTCCCGATGGCGGCTCCAAGGATGTGTTCGTGCACATCTCTGCCGTCGAGCGTTCCGGCTTGACCGGCCTGAAAGACGACCAAAAAGTCACTTTCGACATCGAAGCTGGCCGTGACGGTCGCGAATCTGCGGTGAACCTGGCTCTGGCCTAAATTACCCCTTTGGGGCGCCCGTTTGCTTACGGGCGTTCCAATCCGGCAACTTTTGCCACCCCCTCCCAAAAATTCACAAATCGCAAAGTCAATACGGTGTAGCACCATGCCGTTTTGCGAGGCGTAGTCGCGCCCCCCCAAGCTCCCAGATCACCTTATGCTCTCGAGCAATGCCAAAACACTCGGACCCATCGCCGCCACATTGGCCGCAACACCTTCCGCATTTGGGTGGATGCCATCAGGTTGCAGAAAATCCGTCACCCGATCCGACGTGCCCGCGGCCGCAAGCAACCCCGCAAACATGTCCGGATATAGCAGCACATCAAACGCACGCGACAAGTCCAGATAGTTTGCATCAAATTGCGCCTTGTAAGCGGGCCCATAGTTGCTTCCAGCCGCGATCCCGACCAAAAGCGTCTCAACCCCGGCGGCTTCCGCTTTGGCCAGTATCCCGGTCAGATTCTCGCGACTTACCGCAGGATCAAGCCCTCGCAGGTAATCATTGCCGCCAAGCGCCAAAATCATGGCGTCCACATCGGGGGTCAGCGTCCAATCCGTTCGCGACAAACCACCCGCCGTCGTATCCCCTGACACTCCCGCGTTCACAATCTCGACATCCACACCCTGCGCATCCAGCCAACGCTGCAACTGCGGCACAAACCCGTCGGCCTGCGGCAAACCATAACCGGCGGTCAAACTATCACCCAATGCCGCAATTTTCACAGTTTCGGCATAGGCCGCGCCGGAAAACACGGCAATTGCGACACATAGGTTGCGCATAGCGCGCAATGCCCCATATCCATTAAAGCGCATCAAACCAAAGGCCTGCCTCATGTCAAATTCCGTCCTATCGCTGTCACATGCATCACTATCGCTAGACGGAAATGCAGGCAAAGTCGATATTTTGCACGATATAACACTCGATGTGGCACAGGGCGAAACATTGGGTCTTGTCGGGCCAAGCGGTTCAGGCAAATCATCGCTCCTCATGTTGATGGGCGGGCTTGAACAGGTCACATCAGGCGAAATCCACGCATTGGACCAGACCCTTAGCACCATGAACGAAGACCAACTGGCCCGTTTCCGTTCCCAACATATGGGGGTCGTGTTCCAGTCTTTCCACCTCATCCCGACAATGACCGCATTGGAAAACGTCGCAACCCCGCTCGAGATTGCAGGCGTGCGCGATGCTTTCAGCAGAGCTTCTGCGGAGCTGGACGCAGTGGGGCTCGGGGCGCGCAAAGACCACTATCCCAATCAAATGTCCGGTGGCGAACAACAGCGCGTCGCTCTGGCGCGGGCCTCTGCGCCGCGCCCGAAAATCCTGCTCGCGGACGAGCCGACAGGCAACCTCGATGCGGCAAATGGCGCGGCCATCATGGATCTGCTGTTCGATCTGCGCGACAAACACGGGGCGACCCTGATCATGGTCACCCATGCAACCGACCTTGCCGCTCGCTGCGACCGAATCGTCACCCTGAACGACGGACGAATTGCATGAGCCTGAAAGTAGCATCAAGGTTTGCGCTGCGTGAAATGCGCGGCGGTCTGGGCGGGTTTCGGGTGTTTCTCGCCTGTCTCGCACTGGGGGTTGCGGCAATTGCTGCCGTCGGCACCGTGCGCTCGGGTATCCAAGCGGGGTTGGAAAAAGAAGGGGCGGCACTACTCGGCGGCGACGCCGAAGTCGAGTTTACCTACCGCTTTGCGCGCCCAGATGAACTCGATTGGCTTGCCTCAATATCTCAGACCATATCCAAAACCGTCGATTTCCGCTCGATGGTTGTCGTCGACCGCAATGGTATAACCGAACGTGGTCTGACCCAGATCCGCGCTGTCGATGACGCCTACCCTCTCATCGGGCGCGTCTCGCTTGCGCCCGATATCCCCATCTCTGACGCGCTGTCGGATCGTGGCGGCGTTATGGAACGGGTGCTTGCCGACAGGCTGGGACTTGTAGCAGGCGATAGCTTCAACTTGGGTGAACAGACATTCACGCTGCGGGCCATTCTAGACCGATACCCCGACAATGCATCTGGTGGATTTGGCCTCGGGCCGCGCACAATCGTGAAAACTGTCGATCTCGACGGATCAGGCCTGCTTGCAGAAGGCACCCTATTTTCAACCAATTACCGCCTTGATTTGCCTGCGAATGCCAATCTGGATGCGCTGGAGGCCGAGGCGGATACCCGCTTTCGCAACACCGGCCTGCGCTGGCGTGACAGTCGCCGCGGCGCAGGTGGCACCGCAAGCTTTGTTGACCGGATCGGGGCCTTCCTGATCCTGATGGGGCTGTCAGGACTGGCCGTGGGCGGCGTTGGCGTCTCTGCGGCTGTGCGGTCATATCTGGCAGGAAAAACCAGTGTCATCGCAACGCTCAAAACACTTGGCGCAAGCCGCAACACCATATTTCTGACTTATTTTCTGCAAATCGGCGGACTAACAGTGATCGGTGTGACGCTCGGGCTAATCATTGGGGGTGGCCTGCCTCTTGTGCTGGCACCGGTCATCAAATCCCAACTGCCGATCCCGGCAGACTTCGCATTCTCCGTGGCCCCCCTCGCCGAAGCGGCACTCTACGGCGTTCTCGCCGCTCTCATTTTCACGCTGTGGCCCTTGGCACGCGCAGAGCAAATCCGGCCCGCGACCCTGTTTCGCGATGCTTTTGGATCAAGCAATCGGCTGCCCGCATTCCGCTATCTGATCATCACCGCCCTCTTGATCGCCTCCCTGCTCGGGGCCGCTGTCTGGTTTTCCGACACCATATACCTGACGCTCTGGACCGCAGGCGGAATCGCAGGCGCGCTGCTGATCCTTGTCTTCGCGGCATTTCTTGCGCGTATCACCGCACGTGCACTGGGCAAACGCGCCCGCGGCTGGCCCACCTTGCGGCTTGCTCTCAATGCAATCGGCGCGCGCGGCGGCGAAACAACCTCTGTTGTGCTGTCGCTTGGCCTTGGCCTTGCGGTTCTCTCTGCGGTCGGCCAGATCGATGGCAACCTGCGCGCCTCCTTCGCAGACGAGCTGCCCGATGTGGCACCCAGTTACTTTTTCGTCGACATCCAGCCTGATCAAATCGACGGCTTCCGCGAAAGGTTGGCCACAGACCCGAACGTGCGCAAGGTCGAAACCGCGCCGATGTTGCGCGGGATCATCACCATGATTAACGACCAACCCGCCGAAGAATTTGCAAAGGGGCACTGGGTCGTGCACGGGGACCGTGGCGTCACCTATGCCGCCACCCTTGATGACCCCTCGGAACTGACGGCGGGGACATGGTGGGCCGCCGATTACACCGGTCCCCCCTTGATCAGCTTCGCCGCCCAAGAAGCTTCTGAAATCGGATTGTCTCTCGGCGACACGTTGACCATCAATATCCTTGGGCGCGACATCACCGCAACCATCGCCAACTTTCGCAATGTAAATTGGGAAAACGCAGGCATCGGCTTTGTGATGACGATGAACCCTTCGGCCTTGGCCGGCGCACCCCATAGCTGGATTTCCACGGTCTATGCGACCCCCGAATCCGAGGCGGGCATCTTGCGTGATCTTGCCAACACATATCCCAATATCACCGCAATCCGCATTCGCGATGCCATTGATCAAGTGATCACCTTGGTCGGCGGCATTGCGGCCGCAACACGCTATGCCGCCCTTGCAACACTGGTCACAGGCTTTCTTGTGCTGATTGGTGCAGCCGCAGCCGGCGAGCGGTCCCGCACCTATGAGGCGGCGGTTCTAAAAGTCCTCGGTGCCTCGCGTCGGCGCATCTTGTGGAGCTTCACCCTACGCGCCGCCCTGCTTGGGTTTGCCGCCGGTATCGTGGCCTTGGCGGCTGGCATTTTGGGCGGCTGGGCCGTCACAACTTATGTGATGGAAGGCGACTACCGCGTGATCTGGGCCAATGCACTGCTGATCATCGGCGGCGGCGTTTCGGCATCGCTTCTTGCCGGGCTCACCTTTGCCATCCGGCCACTTGCGGCAAAACCCGCACGCATCCTGCGCGCCCGCGAATAACTCAACGGCGGGCGTGCAATAGCTGCATTAACCGGCTTTGGCGCTGGAACGGCTCTGCTGGGTCAGACGGATGCGGTGCCGCCATCACCCGCCGCGCAAGACGCCAGGCAATCACCGCAAACACGGTCCCACCCAGAAATTGACCAACCAGAACACCCGGCGCGCCAAACCACGCCGACCCGACCAGGACAAACGGCACGATGCCCACGGTGTTGCGCGCCCAGTTAATCGCCGTTGAATAATACGGGTGCCCAAGATTGTTAAACGCGGCATTTGATACAAAGATCACACCGTTGAAAAAGAACAACAACGACAATGGGCCCGCAAACAAAAACACAATCGTTTGCGCAACGCCGGTCAGCACAAACAGGTCTGCAATCAAGGGGCGCAAAAGAAACAGGATCGTCGAAACCAAAACCACCACCACCGCCGTAAAGATGATCCCGTCGCGAAATGCCCCACGAACCCGGTCGTGTTGTCCCGCGCCATGGTTCTGCCCGATGATCGGGCCAATTGCCCCCGACAAAGCGAAAATCACGCCAAATGCGACAGGCGTGATACGCGCGGCAATAGCCATGCCCGCAACCGCCTCTTCGCCAAATGCGGCCATCGACCGGGTGACATAGGCCTGCCCGATCGGCGTGGCCAATTGTGTCAGGATCGCTGGCACCGCAATCGCAAAAATGGGCCGAAAATCAACGTGCAATGTCGCAACACTCGGTCGGGTAAACCCGTTATAATACCGATAGATAGGCACCACCGCCGCGGCTGCCATCACGACCCGGGCGGCCACACTCGCCATGGCCGCACCCGTCATTTCCAAATCCAGGCCAAAAATCAGAATCGGATCCAGAACCGCGTTGACAACTCCGCCCCAAACCGTCGCCATCATGGCGCGGCGCGCATCGCCATGCGCCCGCAAAATCGCGCCCCCCACCATGCCAACCAACAAGAACGGCAACGACGGGACAATGATCGCAAGGTAATGCACCGTCAGGCGCAATGTCTCGCCCGAGGCCCCCATCAGGGCGGCCAGTGGCGTCAGGTTCATCCATACCAACCATGCAAAAACCACCGCGAACGCAACGCCGTAAATCAACGCATGGGTGGCCAAACGACGCGCGTCTTCGACTTTCCCCGCCCCGATCGCCCGCGCGACAAGCGCCCCTGCGGCAATCGCCACACCAATCCCGAATGACGAGGTGAAAAACAAAATCGCACCGGCATATCCGACGGCCGCAGCCAATTGGGATTTTCCCAGCATCGAGATGAAAATCATATCGACAAAGTCGACGATGAACACTGCCATCAGCCCCACAGAGGCCGTCAGCGACATCACCGTGATATGGCGCAGCAAGTTCCCTTCCAGGAAAACGGCCTGCTTGGCCAATGCTTCAGACCTTTGGCTTGCGCTGCAACAAGGGCATCACATCGGTCATTTCCGGCCCCCGCGCGCGCCCTGTCACCGCCTTGCGCAGCGGCATGAACAGCCCCTTGCCTTTGCGTCCCGTTGCCTCTTTGACGGCCGTCGTCCAGCTTGCCCAGGTATCCGCAGCATAGGGAGGATCACCAAGCATATCAAAGGCTTGTGCAATAAACTCACGGTCCTCTTCGGCCACCAAAGGCACCGCGCCATTTTCAAAGAACACCCACCAATCAGCCACATCATCCAGCTTTGTGATATTGCCTTTGATCGCATCCCAGAACGCAACTTTTTTATCGGCAGGAACATCTGCAAGCGTGTCGGCCACGTCTTGGGCGCTCAGTGTCGCCAAATACCGCGCGGTCAGCGGCCAGAGATCGTTGAGGTCGAACTTTGTCGGGGCCGACCCGAACTTTGTCACATCAAAGCCATCGACAATCTCTTGCACGTTTGCGCGCAACTCCACCGGTTCCGACGACCCAAGCCGCGCCATCAACGACAACACTGCTTGCGGCGCAATACCTTGCGCGCGCAGATCACGCAAAGCCAATGTTCCCAAACGCTTGGACAGTGCTTCGCCTTGCGGGCCGGTCAACAATGAATGGTGCGCAAAACGTGGCACGGTGCCACCCAGCGCCTGCATGATCTGAATTTGGGTGGCGGTATTGGTGACATGGTCAGAGCCGCGCACCACATAGGTCATGCCCATTTCGACATCATCGACCACAGAGGCCAGCGTATAGAGAATCTGCCCGTCATTCTTGAACAAGACAGGATCGGACACCGAGGCTGCATCAATCGAGATGGGGCCGATAATCCCGTCGTCCCATTCAATGCGCGCATGGTCCAGTTTGAACCGCCAATGCGAGCCACGCTGAGCGCGCAGCTTGTCTTTTTCCGCCTCGGAAAGGTGCAATGCAGCCCGATCATAGACCGGTGGTTTACCCATATTGAGCTGTTTTTTGCGCTTCAGATCAAGCTCGACGGGTGTCTCGAAACACTCGTAAAGACGGCCCATGTCGATAAGTTCCTGCTTTGCAATCAGATACTTATCCATGCGCTTGGACTGATGTTCCACACGGTCCCATGTCAGGCCCAACCACGTCAGGTCATCCTTGATCCCTTGCTCATATTCGTCCTTGGAGCGAACCGGATCGGTGTCGTCGATACGCAGCACAAAGGTGCCGCCGTTTTGCCGCGCGATGGCGTAGTTGAAAAGGGCGGCGCGAAGGTTGCCGATGTGAATATAGCCGGTGGGCGACGGGGCGAAACGGGTTGTGGTCATGGGCTGATCTCCTGTTGGGTAAGGATGTGTCAGACATGGGCGAAATTGTCCAGTTGGGTCGCGGTGACAGGCCGGACCACTGATCAGTTCGCAAAAACCAGGTATGATACACCTGCACCGCGCGTATGCCACAAAACGGCTACCGAAACGCGGGGCCGTGCGCCCAAACGGTCATCGATACGCGATGCCCTTGGGTGACCGGTGTCACACGGTGCAGCACATAGCTTGGAAAAATCGTGACGGTGCCGCGCGCGCGATCGGCGGTGATTGTGTGGCTCGACGGCATGACCTCCAGCGCGCCGCCCTCGTAGGCGTCAGGCTCGGAGAGTTGTGCGACGAGGGTCAGTTTGCGCCTGGCGGCAATCCGACCGTCACCGATATCGCTGTGCCAGTCAAAATGCCCTTCGCGGGCGGCGTCATAATGGGCAACTTGCACGCTCTCGCTAAATTCGCGCACGTCAAAGCCGAATATGTCGCGGTTGGCGACGCGTATCTGGTCGATGATCACATCCATGACCCAGCCCGTATCGGGCACGTTATCGAGCCACACCAGATCGGCGCGTCGCATGTTGTGATCTTTGGTTTGACCGACGAGTTTGGCGTCCTCATGCGGGACGGATGCGGCTTGCTTGAGAATGCGGTCACAGTCCGCGTTTGAAAAGGCCGCGGCGATCGTATGAACGGCGTGCATGAGCGGCTACTTTCAAGAAATGATATACCAGCGTTACGCCTCGTCAGGCGCAACTTCAAGGCCGGTTAGTGGCGTGCATTGTTTCGGTGTCGTTTTGTGCACCACGCGCGACCTGCCCCAGGGTGGTCACGCCGTGGCGCGTTGCCAGTCGAGGCAGGCAGTGACTTTGTGCCCCCAAAGCAGGGCACCCGCAGCGCTTAGTCGCAAGTCCTTGCCGAAGGGGAACAGCCGACGACCGTCTTCGGTTTGATTATGCCAAGAGCACAACGACCAAGTTCCGACCAACGGCGCGTTTTCCATATCAAACCCCTTTTTTATCACTGGGCCATAAATGCCATGCCGCTGATTTCCGGTCAATTCCGCCCGCGCCGCCGGTTTTGGAAGCCGTGGCAGTCCGGTGGGCGATTTATCCAAGCCTAGCCGTCATCGCGCCATCTGTTCACAATCGGATAGCGCCGGTCTAGCCAGAACGCATGTTTGGACAGCCGCGTGCCCGGGGCGGATTGGAAGCGTTTGTATTCGGAAATATAAAGCAGGTGTTCGATCTTTTTCACGGTGACGCGGTCGTAGCCCGCCGCGACGCAATCGGCGACGCTTGCCTCGCCGTCCACCAGCATCATCAATATGCCGTCGAGGATGTCATAGGGCGGCAGGCTGTCGCTGTCTTTTTGATCGGGGCGCAGTTCGGCCGAGGGCGGTTTGTCGATGATCGCCACGGGGATCATCTCGCCCGCAGGGGCCAGCATCCAAGGGGCGTGGTTGGCATTGCGCCAGCGGCAGGTGTCAAACACGCGGGTTTTATACATGTCTTTGATCGGGTTATAGCCGCCCGCCATATCGCCGTAGATCGTGGCATAGCCCACCGCGACCTCGGATTTGTTGCCTGTGGTCAAAAGCATTTCGCCAAATTTGTTGGATTGCGCCATCAGCAAGAGGCCACGCAGACGCGACTGGATATTTTCCTCGGTGAGGTCCGCGTCAAGCCCTGCAAAGAGCGGTGCGAGCGCCTCCGACACAGCAGCGCGCGGCCCTGCGATGGAGACAGTGTCGTAGTTGCAACCCAAGGCATCGACGACCGCTTGTGCGTCATCGAGCGAGGCTTGGCTGGTGTATTCGGACGGCAGCATCACGCAGCGCACGTTTTGTGGGCCCAGCGCGTCGGCGGCGATGGTGGCCACGATGGCAGAATCGATGCCGCCCGACAGGCCCAGCAGCACTTTTTTGAAGCCGGTTTTGCCCATGTAGTCGCGCAGGGTGTCCACCATGGCGCGGTAGTCTTGGCCCGTCGCGCTGTCGCATGTGGCTTTTTCGCCCTCGGCGGCCTCCCAGCCTTTGGCGGTGCGGTGGAAATCAACCTGCGCGATGGCGCTGTCGAACATCGGCAATTGCACGGCGAGTTTACCGCCACGGTTCAGCACAAATGAGCCGCCATCAAACGCCTGATCGTCTTGGCCACCAACCATATTGAGATACACAAGCGGCACGTTGTTTTCGATCACGCGCGCGACCATAGTGTTCATCCGTTTTTCTATTTTACCGTGATAGTAGGGCGAGCCATTGGGCACGAGGATGATCTCGGCGCCTGATTCCACCATCGCCTCGGCCACGTCCTCATACCAAGCGTCCTCGCAGATCGGGCTGCCGATGCGCGGCCCGCCCGGGATGGCGAATGGCCCTTGGATCGGGCCGCGGTTGAATTGCCGCACCTCGTCGAAAACGGTGTAGTTGGGCAGGAAATGCTTGAGTTGCCGCGCCACAACGCGCCCGCCCCGGCAGATATGGTAGGCGTTATAAAGCCTGTCGTTTTCGGCATATGGCCCGCCGATTGCCAGCGTCGGCCCATCGGCGCAGTCGCGCGCCAAAGTGTCGATCATCGCCATCGCAGCAAGGTGAAATGCCGGTTTGTTCACAAGGTCTTGGGTCGAATAGCCGGTGATGAACATTTCTGGCAGGGCCACCATATCGGCCCCCGCCGCCTTGCCCTGCGCCCAGGCATCGCGCGCCAGCGCCGCATTCCCCGCAAGGTCGCCCACGGTCGGGTTCAACTGGGCGATGGTAAGCCGGAAATGTTGCGTCATGGTCATATCCTTTTGGTCTGGCCCAGATGTAGCATATCCATGCGCAAGGGAAAGCCGATTGCCCGCGTTCCCCCGTTGTCAGCCCCTGCCGCGTCCAGTAGGCTGGCCCGACAATGATATGACAGGGGGTCAGCATGGCGGGATTTGGATGGCAGGCAGTGGTCGGTGCCGCGATTTTTGCGGCGGCTGCAAGCGGGGCTACGGCCCAGACAGTCCAGACCAAGCAATATGATGACGGCGGCGTCTATGAGGGCGCGTTCCTGAACGGCAAGCAGCACGGTCAGGGCACCTACCGGTTGCCCAATGGCTATGAATATTCAGGCGAATGGGTCGAGGGCGAGATCCGTGGCACGGGCACCGCACGCTTCCCCAATGGCTCGATTTACGAGGGCACGTTTGTGGCGGGCAAACCGTCGGGGACCGGCAAAATAACCTTTGCGGATGGCGGCACCTACGAGGGCGATTGGCTGGACGGCAATATCACCGGACGCGGTATCGCCAATTACGCCAATGGCGTGGTCTATGAGGGCGAGTTGCGAAACGCGATGCACAACGGCATCGGCACGATGCGCAGTCCGGGTGGCTATGTCTATGAAGGCCCGTGGATCAATGGCGTCAAGGAAGGGATCGGCAAAATCACCTATCCTGACGGCGCGGTCTATAAGGGCATGCTGAAAGCGGGCGAACGCGATGGCACCGGCACACTGACGATGGCTGACGGGTTGGTCTATCAGGGCAATTGGACAATGGGTCAGATCGAGGGCAAGGGCCGTTTGGTCCAGCCCAATGGTGATATCTTCGAGGGCGATCTGGTTGCAGGGCGCAGGCAGGGGGCGGGCACCGTCACCTATGCCAATGGCGATGTCTATGTGGGCAGTTTTGCAGACGACAGACGCAATGGCCTTGGCACGTTTACCGGCACGGACGGCTATAAATACGTCGGCGACTGGAAAGCAGGTCAAATCGAGGGGTCGGGTGAAGTCACCTACCCCGATGGCTCTGTCTATACAGGCACATTTGTCGCCGATCTGGCGGATGGCATGGGCAAAATCACCTATCCCGACGGGTCGAGCTATGAGGGCGAATGGGACAACGGCGTGATCAACGGTCGCGGCATTGCAACCTATGCCAACGGATTGGTCTATGAAGGTGAGTTCCTGAACGCAAAGAACCACGGCATGGGCAAGATGACCTATGCGGATGGCTATACCTATGACGGCGCTTGGGCCAACGGTCAGCGCAACGGCATGGGCACCGCGACCTATGCAGATGGCACGGTCTATCAGGGCGAATTCAAAGACGGTCAGCGCAATGGCACAGGATCAATCACCCTGCCCGATGGCTTTACATACGAGGGCCAGTGGTCAAACGGCGAAATCAGCGGGATCGGTGTAGCGACCTATGCCAATGGCGATGTCTATGAAGGCATGTTTGTGCGTGGCCGCAGACAAGGGGCGGGCACCATGCGCTATGCCACGGGCGAGCAAGCCACCGGCGATTGGGTCGATGGCACGCTACCAATCGCTGCCCCCGCAGCAGACCCCGAAAACCCACCCGAAGCTCAATAGATTTCCGTCACCAAGCCACGGGATTCCCCGCATAGTCATAAAAACCACCGGTCTGATCGGGCGTGAGGTCATTGATGACTTGCAGCAGGTTTTTCGCGGCATCTTTGGCCGGCACGGTTTTATGCCGCCCTGCGTATCTTGCCGTAAATGGGGTTTGCACGGTGCCGGGATGCAGGGCCACACAAACCGACCCTTTGTGGCTGCGCGCAAGCTCAATCGCGGCTCCGTGGACGATCTGGTTGAGGGCCGCCTTTGAGGCGCGATAGCTGTGCCAACCGCCGATTTGGTTGTCGCCGATGGACCCGACACGCGCCGAAAGCACCGCCACTTTTCCTTGTGGTGCCAACAAGCGCGGTACATGTCGCAAAATCAACGCGGGGCCGATCGTATTGACCGCAAAAAGGCGCTGCATTTCGACAGCGGTAATTGCCCCCAGTGATTTCTCGGGGGTGCCCAGAATACCAGTCGCCACGATAATTTCGTCAAATGGCCCCGCCAGGGCATCAAGGTGCTGATCCACATTTGCAGCGTCGGACACATCAAACCCGTCATCGCGCCGCGATAACCTCGCCACCTTCCACTCCGCGCAAGCTTCTGCAAGCGCGCCACCAATTCCGCCCGACGCGCCGATGATCAAAACTCTTTTCATCCGTCGCATCTAGCCTGCCAAGACTGACTGACCAGTGCTATGGCTTCTTTTGAGCTCAAATATGCCGGGGGTTTGGGGGCTGGCCCCCAAAAACGGGGTTTTCATCGCCGCAAAGCTGGCTATAGTCGCCGCATGAACACAAACGCACATATCGTTTCAGGCGGTCTTTCGGGCCTGAACCTGCGTGCGTTGCTGCTGCTTAGCTGCCTCTGAGCGTGCCATGTCGGTGCGACCGCTCAGAGGGGACACGCACCACAAATAGCTAAGGCAAACAAGGAATACCTCAAATGACTGATCAAGTGTTGATTTTCGACACCACGCTGCGCGATGGCGAGCAATCCCCCGGCGCGACCATGACCCATGCCGAAAAGCTGGAAATCGCCGAACTGCTGGACGAGATGGGCGTCGATATTATCGAGGCGGGATTTCCCATTGCCTCGGAGGGCGATTTCAAGGCCGTGTCCGAGATATCAAAGCACACAAAGGATGCGACGATCTGCGGCTTGGCCCGCGCCAACTACAAAGACATCGACCGCTGCTGGGAGGCCGTAAAACACGCCAAAAGCCCGCGCATTCATACCTTTATCGGCACCTCGGAATTGCACCGCGCGATCCCGAACCTGACGATGGACGAGATGGCGGTGCGTATCCACGACACGGTCACCCATGCCCGCAACCTGTGCGACAACGTGCAATGGTCGCCGATGGACGCGACCCGCACTGAATGGGATTACCTGTGCCGCGTGGTCGAGATTGCCATCAAGGCCGGTGCGACGACGATCAACATTCCCGATACCGTAGGCTACACCGCCCCGGTCGAGAGTGCCGATTTGATCCGGCGGTTGATCAACACGGTGCCGGGGGCCGACGAGATTATCTTTGCGACCCATTGTCATAATGATCTGGGGATGGCTACGGCCAATTCGCTGGCGGCTGTTGAAGGTGGCGCGCGACAGATCGAGTGCACCATCAATGGTTTGGGTGAACGTGCGGGGAATACGGCGCTGGAAGAGGTCGTGATGGCCATGAAAGTGCGCCACGACATCATGCCGTTCACCACCCGCATTGATACCACCAAGATCATGAACATCAGCCGCCGCGTGGCGACGGTGTCTGGTTTTGCGGTGCAGTTCAACAAGGCGATTGTTGGCAAGAATGCCTTTGCCCATGAGAGCGGTATTCACCAAGACGGGATGCTGAAGAACAAAGATACGTTCGAGATTATGCGCCCTGAAACCGTAGGTCTGGCGGGCACGTCACTGCCGCTGGGCAAGCATTCGGGGCGGGCCGCGTTGCGCGCCAAATTGGCCGAGCTGGGTTTTGACATGGCCGACAACCAATTGAAGGATGTGTTTGTCCGTTTCAAGGAATTGGCTGACCGCAAGAAGGAAGTTTACGACGATGACCTGATTGCGCTGGTGCATCAGAACGCGGGCGAAGAGGACAGTGTAAAGCTGAAATCGTTGCGCGTTATCTGTGGCACCGAGGGCCCGCAGACGGCGGAAATGACGTTGGAGGTGGATGGCGAAGTCGTCAGCACAACGGCCACCGGCGACGGCCCTGTTGACGCGGCTTTCAATGCGGTCAAGGCACTGGTTGCGCATCAGGCCCGCCTGCAACTTTATCAAGTGAGCGCGGTCACCCAAGGCACCGATGCGCAGGCCACGGTTTCGGTACGTATGGAAGAGGATGGCCGCATTGCGACCGGGCAATCGGCCGATACGGATACGGTCGTGGCCTCGGTCAAAGCCTACGTCAATGCGCTGAACCGTTTGATTGTGCGGCGCGCCCAAAGCACGGTCGGTTATGACACCAAGGGCGTTTCTTACAAAGACGTTTGAGGAATTTTAACAGTTTTTCAGGGGTGGCACGAAACCGTCATCCCTGTCACTTTTCAAACGATATCCATCTAACTTTTAGCATGACCTGTGAGTAAATATAACTTTTCGAACAAATCTTTACACTTGTGACCTCGCCCGAAACCTGCTTTGGCGGCATGTCGCCGACGTCATTCGGGTTTACCTCTTTCCCCCCTGCCCGCGCCTTCCTATAAGGCAGTTGCTTTGCGACGGGGGAGTCGCGAATATTTATTGGGATTCTCGCAAGGACTAACCGCACTATGGGCATTTTTGGAAGTATGTTTTCGTCAGACATGGCGATCGATCTCGGGACCGCGAACACGCTGGTTTACGTCAGAGGCAAGGGCATCGTCTTGTCCGAACCCTCGGTCGTGGCCTATCACATCAAGGACGGTGTCAAAAAGGTGCTTGCCGTGGGCGAAGATGCCAAATTGATGCTGGGCCGCACGCCCGGATCCATTCAGGCGATCCGCCCGATGCGCGACGGTGTGATTGCCGATTTTGACACCGCCGAAGAGATGATCAAGCACTTCATCCGCAAGGTCGCCAAGCGCTCTACTTTCTCCAAGCCAAAGATCATTGTCTGTGTCCCGCATGGCGCGACGCCGGTTGAAAAACGCGCAATCCGCCAGTCGGTTTTATCCGCAGGTGCCCGCCGTGCCGGCCTGATTGCCGAACCGATTGCCGCCGCGATTGGCGCGGGGATGCCGATCACCGATCCGACGGGTAACATGGTTGTTGATATCGGTGGCGGCACCACCGAAGTGGCGGTCTTGAGCCTTGGTGACATCGTTTATGCGCGCTCTGTGCGCGTGGGTGGCGACCGTATGGACGAGGCGATCATCAACTACCTGCGCCGCCAGCATAATCTGCTGGTCGGCGAGGCCACAGCCGAGCGTATCAAAACGACAATCGGCACCGCGCGTATGCCTGACGACGGCCGTGGCCAGTCGATGCATATCCGGGGCCGCGATTTGCTGAACGGCGTGCCAAAAGAAACCGAAATTTCACAAGCCCAGGTCGCCGAAGCCCTGGCCGAACCCGTGCAGCAGATATGCGAAGCGGTGATGACAGCTCTTGAAGCCACCCCGCCTGATCTGGCCGCAGATATTGTGGACCGCGGTGTGATGTTGACCGGCGGCGGCGCATTGCTTGGACAGCTAGACCTGGCACTGCGCGAGCAAACGGGTCTGGCAATTTCCGTGGCCGACGAGAGCCTGAACTGTGTGGCATTGGGCACCGGCAAGGCACTGGAATATGAAAAGCAACTGCGCCACGTGATTGACTACGATAGCTGATAGATAGCGATAAACCGGGGGCTGTTCTTGGCCAATGACCGCAACACCGACGATTATTTCGGCCCGATCCGCAGACTGCTGGTCGGGCTGATCGTCTTTGCGATGCTGGGCACGTTTCTTGTCTGGCGTATCGACAGTCCGCGCGTCGAGAGGTTTCGCATCGCGGTGATCGACCGCGTTGTGCCGTCGTTTGACTGGGCTATGGCCCCTATCACGGGGATCGCTGTTTTGATGGATAACTATCAGTCCTATTCCCAACTTGCCGCCCAAAACAACGACCTGCGCCGCGAATTGCAGCAGATGAAAGCCTGGAAAGAGGCGGCCCTGCAATTGGAGCAGGAAAATGCAAAATTGCTCGACCTCAACAACGTCCGCCTTGATCCGCAACTGACCTATGTCACCGGCGTTGTGATGGCCGACAGCGGCAGCCCGTTTCGCCAGTCTGTCTTGTTGAATGTCGGCGCACGCGACGGAATTATCGATGGCTGGCCCACGATGGATGGCATTGGTCTTGTGGGGCGCATTTCGGGTGTCGGACAGGAGACGGCGCGGGTGATTTTGCTGACCGATACGTCTAGCCGCATCCCGATCACGATCCAACCGTCAGGCCAAAAGGCGATTTTAACCGGGGACAACACATTGAACCCGCCGATTGATTTTCTGGAAAATGCCGATCTGGTCCGCCCCGGCGACCGGGTGATTACATCGGGTGATGGCGGCGTGTTTCCTGCCGATTTATTGATTGGCCAAGTGGCGCTTGGCAGTGATCGCCGGTTGCGCGTGCGCCTGTCTGCCGACTATGAGCGGCTGGAGTTTTTGCGCGTGATGCGCGCCCGCCCCAATGAGGCCATTGCCGATCCTGGCGGTCTGTTGGCCGGACCTGCCGCCCCGGCGCCTGTCCCTCAAGAGGCCACAGATGGCTGATGCGCCCACAACACGGGTTTGGCTGGGCCGATCGATCTTTGTGCTGGTGGCGCTTGGGCTGATTTTTGTGCAGCTTTTACCGCTTAGCATGATCCCCGCGGTTTGGGCCGCACCCGATTGGGGTTTGGCCGTGGCCCTGGCCTGGGTGGCCCGCAGACCCGATTATGCCCCGATGATCCTGGTGGCGGGGCTGTTTTTTCTTACCGACCTGCTGTTTCAGCGCCCGCCGGGGCTATGGTCGGCCTTGGTCGTTATCCTGTCGGAAATCCTGCGCGCCCGCGCCAAAGGCATCCGCAACATGCCCTTTGCGCTGGAGTGGGGCACGGTCACGGTTGGTATCGTCGCGATCACGCTGTTGAATCGCGCCGTTCTCACGGTTGTGATGACCACGCAGGCGCCGCTTGGATTGACCTTGATCCAGATGATGATGACGATCATATTCTACCCGTTGGTCGTGGCTATCGCACATTTTGTATTTGGGGTCAGCCGCCCGTCCCTGGGTCAAGTCGATAGCCGTGGGCGCCGCCTATGACCCGCAGATCTCACAGGATCGAGCCTTGACATGAGTTATCTTGAACATAACACCAAATTTGTCCCGACCGGATTTCGAAAGTTACTGCACCTGAACTGGCCCGTGATTTTATTGCTTGGCGCCGTGGCGGGGGCTGGCTTTATCATGTTGTATTCGATTGCGGGCGGATCGACAGACCCATGGATGGCCCCGCAAGCCAAGCGTTTTGGCGCAGGCATGGTCATGATGATTGGCGTAGCAATGGTCCCGATCTGGTTCTGGCGCAATATCTCGGCACTGGCGTTTGGTCTGTCATTGATGCTGTTGATCGGCGTTGATTTATTTGGCTCGGTGGGCATGGGCGCCCAGCGCTGGATTGATCTGGGCTTCATCCGCTTGCAGCCCTCCGAGTTGACCAAAATCACGCTGGTGATGGCGCTTGCGGCCTATTACGACTGGCTGCCCACCGACAAGACATCGCGTCCCTTTTGGGTGGTGCTGCCGGTTTTTCTCATCCTTGTGCCAACCGCGTTGGTCTTGCGCCAACCGGATCTGGGCACCGCCCTTTTGTTGTTGCTCGGCGGGGGCACAATCATGTTTCTGGCGGGTGTGCACTGGGCGTATTTTGCGACGGTAATTGCCGCAGGCGTTGGCACAGTTTTTGCGGTTTTTGAAAGTCGCGGCACGCCCTGGCAGTTGCTCGAAGATTATCAATATCGCCGGCTTGATACATTTCTGGACCCGACCAGCGACCCGCTTGGTGCCAGTTACAACATCACGCAGGCCAAGATCGCCTTTGGCTCGGGCGGCTGGACAGGGCGCGGGTTTATGCAAGGCACCCAGTCGCGCCTCAACTTTCTACCCGAAAAGCAAACCGACTTTATTTTCACCACATTGGCCGAGGAATTCGGGTTCATCGGGGCCGCGTCACTGTTGATGCTTTATGTGCTGATTGTCGTGTTTTGCATTGCTTCGGCGTTGTCAAACAAGGACCGCTACGCCTCGCTTTTGACTTTAGGCATCACGATGACCTTCTTTTTGTTCTTTGCGGTCAATATGGCAATGGTCACGGGGCTGGCCCCGGTTGTAGGCGTGCCCTTGCCGTTGGTCAGTTATGGCGGGACCGCAATGCTTGTGCTTCTGCTGGCCTTTGGCTTGATCCAAAGCGCCCATGTCCATAGGCCCCGCTGATGTTGAAAGTGCTCTTTGCCGCCAAATCCGAGGCTTGGGCGGAGTATCAAGCCCCGTTGAACAAAGCCTTCAGTGATGCGGGCCTTGGCGTTGACCTGTCGTGTGATCATCCTTGCGCGGATGTCGATTATATCGTGCTGGCGCCCAACGGTCCGGTCTCTGACTTCACCCCATATGTAAACGCCAAGGCGGTTTTGAACCTCTGGGCGGGCGTCGAAAGCATCGCGGGCAACCGGACGTTGACCCACCCATTGGCCCGCATGGTCGATGACGGGTTGACGCGGGGCATGGTCGAATGGGTCACGGGCCATGTGCTGCGCCACCACCTTGGCATCGATGCCCATATTCTGGGGCAGGACGGACAGTGGCGCACCGACTACCCGCCATTGGCCGCCGACCGTCCTGTAACGATCTTGGGGCTTGGCGCATTGGGCACGGCTTGTGCACGCGCATTGGTCGCATTGGGGTTCCCCGTCACCGGCTGGTCACGCACACCCAAAAATGTCCAAGGCGTGAAATGTTTGCACGGCGATCACGGGTTAGATGAGGCCCTTGCGGCGGCGCAGATTGTCGTGCTGTTGTTGCCCGATACGCCGGCAACGCAAAACCTGCTGAACGCGGACCGTCTGGCTATGCTGGCCCAAGGCGCGTTTGTGGTAAACCCCGGTCGCGGTCCGCTGATTGACGATGACGCCTTGCTTGCTGCACTTGACAGCGGGCAACTTGCCCACGCCACGCTGGACGTGTTTCGCGTGGAACCTCTCCCGCAGGATCACGCGTTTTGGGCGCACCCGCAGGTCACCGTGACCCCGCATATTGCATCCACCACCCGCCCTGAAACCGCATCACAGATCATTGCGGAAAATATCGCGCGTGGCGAAAACGGTTTGCCATTCCTGCATCTGGTCGATCGTAGCGCCGGATATTGATCCGCATGGCTTTTTGTCAAATTACTCCCGCCGGGGGCTACTTCAGTATCGGCGGGCGGTTCGGATCCATGCCGGGCGCACCGGGGGCTTGCGGGTCGTGCAGCGCAGGCAAGTCAAACCGCAGTCCGACCTTTGCCAAATGCGCCGCCAACGGATCGCTGCTGCGCGCAAACAGCACATCCATCGTGCCCGCTTCAATGCCCGAGAACGTCAAGGCTTCACCCGCCGCGCGGGCCAATGCGGTCTCCGATCCGGGCACGGCGTCGATGAACGCAAGCACGTGTCCGCGGGATTTATCATCATAGATGGCTGCCGCAAGATAAGCGCTCTGCGCCAGTCCTGCCGCAATCGCGAGTTTACGGTCGAGGCCTGTGATCACCGCCTCTGGCAGCCCCTTAGGGGTTGATACCTCTTTCAGGCGGGCCTCGGCCTCTTGCGGGGCGTTCTCGAGCGTGGCGTGAAGCCAATCGACTGCTTGCGCAGGGATCAGCATCGCAGACGGCGCCACATCGAGGTTCAGCGCCAGGCCAATCCCCTGCCCCGCGATCATCCCCGAGAGAACCCGCCCTGACAGACCGGCATAGGGCGCTTCACGGCCCACAAAGGTTGCCAGTCGTTCTTCGCGGTCAAAAATCAGGACATATTGCTGGTCGTCGATCTCGAAGAGTTCCGGTGTGACCTTGTCGCCCGCAGCCTCTGCCCCCAACAGCATAAACAGTTCGGTATCAGCGAGCCGTTCGTAAAATTGTAGCCGCTTGGCATCATCATCGGGCGCTGCTTCCATTGCAGCATGGGCGGTATCAAGATCAGTCATCAAGTGCGTCTTTCACAGCGGCCTGCAACGCGGGCAAGAGCGCGGATGCGAACCAAGGGTTTTTATTGATCCAAGCGGTATTGCGCCACGACGGATGTGGCAAGGGGAAGACCCGAGGCGCATGGTCGCGCCAGCCTGCCACACGGGTCGGTAAATGGCTTGCCGCTGTCATGCACCCGCGCACCGGGCGCTTGCCCTGCGATCACGATGCGCGGCGGGCTATCAAACCACACCACAGGTCGCGGCTGATGCGCCGTCGCAGTTTGCCCGAACCGCGTCGCGCAAATCCGGCAGGCCTGAATGTCTTTTGGCAGTCTCATATGGCTAGGCTAAACATTCGCCGTGCAACTTGAAGCCTAAAACGCTTTGGTCTACTCCTTAGCCCAAACCAAAGTGGGGACACAGCATGTATCGCGTCTGGAATTTCGTAACCAACTATTCATTGCTGCTGATTATCGGCGCGCTTATTGCCCTTGTCTGGGCAAACACGAACCCGGAGGGTTACAAATATTTTGTCGACTATGTGTTGATCGAAGATTTCTTCATCGGCAAACCCTACTACGATGATGCGGGATTGGTCGCCTACCGCACGTTGACGCTGCATTATTTTGTAAATGAATTATTGATGGCGTTCTTCTTTGCCATCGCGGCCAAAGAAGTCTGGGAAGCGATCATTCTCAAGAATGGCTCTTTGCGCGGTAAAAAAGCCGCAACCCCGCTGGTGGCGACGTTTGGCGGCATGGCAGGCCCGATTGCTGTCTACCTTGGGCTCGCGTATTTCTTGGGGTCCGATACCTATGATGCGGTTGCCAAAGGCTGGGCCATCCCAACCGCCACTGACATTGCGTTCAGCTATCTTGTTGGACGCATGGTGTTTGGTGCGGGCCACCCTGCGGTGCGCTTTTTGCTGCTTTTGGCGATTGCCGACGATGCCGCCGGTCTGATCATTCTGGCAATCTTTTATCCAGCGGGCGAATTGGCGCCGCAGTGGTTGCTGCTGTCGGCGGGCTCCGCCTATGCGGTGTTCTGGCTGGCCAACCGCCTGCCCCGCCGCTTGGACCGCAACAACGAGGCACGACCCTACTCCACATGGGTGCGCGAAAAACTGTCGTTCTGGCCCTATCTGATTGCTGGCGCGCTGAGCTGGTATGGCTTTGAGGAATCGGGGATCAACCCTGCCTTGGGCCTGTTGCCGATTGTCATCACCATTCCACATGCCGACCGCGCCTTTGGTATCTTTAGCGAGGCCGAGCAATATTTGACCGACCTGTTGAACCATATCGAACACCTGCTCAAACACCCTGTTGAAATCATCCTGTTCTTCTTTGGTCTGCTCAATGCCGGCGTCGAGTTTTCCTCCATCGGCTCGCCGACATGGCTGGTCCTTGCAGGGCTTTTGATCGGTAAACCTGTCGGAATTTTGCTCTTCGGCTGGCTTGCCGCGCGCCCGCTTGGGCTGGGCTTGCCCAAAGGAATGCGGATCATCGATCTGTTTGTGATCGGCTGCGTCGCGGCCATTGGCTTTACGGTATCGCTGTTTATCGCCTCAGTTGCCTTTGAGAGCACCGATATGTTGGGTGATATCAATGTGAAAGATGCCGCCAAAATGGGTGCGCTGTTAAGCTTCTTTGCCGCTGTTGTCGCGATCATCGCAGGCAAGCTGACCCGGGTGCAAAAACAGAACTAGCACTGCAACGCGCGCGGTGAAATTCCGCTCGCAAAGCGTTTGAGACTGTTTTTCGCCACATTCTTGCGCCATAGTCGCAAAAAAGGGATGCCCGCGTGATCGGGTGTTAACCTATTGTCGTCATGAATGGCGGGCCCATATAAGGGCCAGAGCGGGTAAGGCATGTTAGAGTTCACGAATGTCAGCAAGTCCTTTTGGACCGGAACGCAGCGCAAGGTCATCCTTGATCGCGCGTCTTTTCGTGTCGAATTGGGAAACTCGCTGGGCATTCTGGCGCCCAATGGCACCGGTAAAACCACGCTGATCAATATGATGGCGGGGCTGGAAAAACCTGATGAAGGGACGATCCATCGCGGCTGTAGAATATCGTTTCCACTGGGGTTTATGGGCGGGGTTGTCAACCGGCACACGGCCAGAGAAAATTCGCGCTATATCGCGCGCCTTTATGGGCTTGATCCCGACTATGTCGAGGCGTTTTGTCGCTGGCTATGCGGGATCAAAGAGTATTTTGACATGCCGATCGGGACCTATTCCCAAGGGATGCGCGCGCGGTTTACATTTTCTTTGCTGCTGGCGCTGGATTTTGACATCTATCTGATCGACGAAGGAATGCCCTCGACCACCGATGCCGAATTTAATAAAAAGGCGGGCGAGATCCTGCGCGAGCGTCTGGAAAATACCACAGTGATTATCGTGTCGCATCAGGCCGCGACACTTGAACGGTTCGCAAAATCTGCGGCTGTGCTAAAGGATGGACGCATCCACATGTTTGAAACCTTGGAAGAAGCGAAACAGTTGTATGACTACGAAACCCAAGGCTAAGAAATTCCGCATCCGCCGTGACAGCCCGATGGGACAAGGGTCCGATCCGCAGGCTGCCGCGCCGCAAGCGGCGGCACCTGACGCGGCGGGCAAGCCAACGCAAGGTCAGGTGTCGAGCGCCGCAGAGAATGCGGTCGATGCAATCCGCCGCGAAGGGCTGACGGGGCGCCAATTGCGCATGGCCCGCAGGGTGGCGCAAAAGCAGGGCCTTGCGGTCACATCGGATTTCGATGCGGTTGCCCAGCTGCGTGCGGCCGGAATCGACCCGTTCCAACGCAATACAATCCTTGAACTGGTCGCCCCCGAAAGCGGTGTGCCGGGCATTGGCGGTCCTGCGGGGCAAGCAGGCGCAGGCGTGCAGAACCAGCCTTTGGGACGCATCCAACTCCCGCAAACTATCCCCGATCAGGGCGCAAACTTGCCCTCGACCGAACGTGCAACCCCTGCGCAGGACAGGACCGCTGCGATCATGGACATCCAGCGTGACATTGCAAAACGCAGGCGTCGCAAGCTGGCCTTGCTGCTGACCAGGCTAAGTTTCTTTGTGTTTTTGCCAACCATTCTGGTGGGCTATTATTTCATCGCGATGGCCACACCGATGTTTGCAACCAATTCCGAATTTGTCATACAGCAAGCCGAACCGGCAAGTTCCGCGGGCGGGCTTGGCGGTCTGTTTGCCGGCACCTCGATGGCCACCCAGCAAGACAGTATTACCGTGCAATCCTATCTTGCCTCGCGGGCAGCGATGGTTCGTCTCAACGAGGAATACGGATTTCAAGCCCACTTTAGCGATGAAAATATCGATAGCATTCAACGTCTTGCACCTGACGCAAGCAATGAGGATGTCTTTGATGTTTACAAAAAGCGCGTCAAAATCAGCTATGACCCGACCGAGGGTATTTTGCGCATGGAGGTTATTGCCGCCACACCCCAAGCCAGTCAGGAATTTTCGGAGGCGTTGATCGGCTATGCCGAAGAGCAGGTCGACCAATTGACCCGCCGCCTGCGCGAAGACCAGATGGCAGGCGCGCGCGCGTCTTATGAAAGTGCCGAACTGCGCCGGTCGGACGCTTTGGCCGAATGGCTGCAAATCCAGCAGGACACCGAAATTCTGGATCCGGTCGGCGAATCCAGCGCCATTATGAGCCAAGTATCCGCGTTGGAATCCCAGCGCCAGCAGCTCCACCTCAACCTTTCAGCAAAGCTCGGCGTCGCGCGCCCCAATTCGGCACAGGTTGAAGGGCTGCGCGCCCAAATCAGCAATATTGATGGTTTGATTGCCCAATTACGCGGCCAGATGACCTCTGCTTCTTCCGCGAATGGCTCTATTGCGTCAAATAATACCAAGCTGCGGCTGGCCGAAGAAAACTATAATTTTCAAACCATCATGGTGCAACAAGCCCTGGCGCAAATGGAGGTCACCCAGGTCGAGGCCAACCGGCAGGTCCGTTATCTGTCGATGGGCGTTGAACCCGTGGCCCCCGACGAGGCGACCTATCCGCGTGTATTTGAAAATACCGTGCTCGCATTTTTGATCTTTGCCGGCATCTATTTGATGATTTCGCTGACATCTTCCATTTTACGCGAACAGGTAACCGCATAATGATTGACGTAAACATTGGCGACCTGACGGTCAGCAACGACCACCCCTTGCTGGTGATTGCCGGTCCTTGCCAGTTGGAAAGCCTGGATCACGCCCAGATGATTGCGGGCCAGATGGCCGAAAATTGCCGGGCCGCGGGCGCCCAATTTGTGTTCAAAGGCAGCTTTGACAAGGCCAACCGCACATCGCTTTCGGGTCAGCGTGGCCTTGGCATCGACGCGGGCCTAAAGGTCATGCAAGCGGTGAAAGAGGCGATTGGCTGCCCGGTGCTGACCGACATTCACAACGCCGGCCAATGCGCCGATGTGGCGGCGGTTTGCGACATCATGCAGATCCCTGCATTCTTGTGCCGCCAGACCGATTTGTTGCTTGCGGCGGGTGAAACGGGGGCTGTGATCAACGTCAAAAAAGGCCAGTTTCTGGCCCCTTGGGACATGCCCAATGTCGTCTCCAAAATCGAAAGCACCGGCAACAAACGGATTATGCTGACAGAGCGTGGCACATCGTTTGGGTATAACACCCTTGTCGCCGATATGCGCGCCCTGCCCACGATGGCCAAAACCGGCTATCCCGTGGTGATGGATGCGACGCACTCTGTGCAGCAACCCGGCGGCCAGGGCGGATCGTCGGGTGGCCAACGCGAGTTTGCCCCTGTGATGGCACGCGCGGCTGTTTCATTGGGTATTGCTGCGGTGTTTATCGAAACCCACGAAGCCCCCGACCGCGCGCCCTCTGACGGACCCAATATGATTCCACTGGCGCAAATGGCTGCTTTGGTGAAAAGCTTGATGGCCTTTGACACACTTGCAAAGGCAGATCCGCTGCGGGTCTAGACGGCGAAACTCCCGAGAAGGTTGGCAGAATTGCAAAATCGTAAAATGAATGGATTTTTTCCTAATTCGGGGCTTGAACCACAGCCGCCTTCATCGTATCCAACGCCTCGCTGATGGGGTGTAGCCAAGCGGTAAGGCAATGCTTTTTGGTAGCATGTACCGTAGGTTCGAATCCTACCACCCCAGCCAGCCTTTCTCCCTTATAAATAAGGCACTTAGCAGTGAATCGAGATGGGCGCTTATCTCATGAATTCGCTTAGTTTACAGTTTAGTTTGCAAAACTGGATTTTTGACAGGAATTAGCAGGAACCCGTTCACCTGCCGTTTGATAAAACCCGGTGAGCGGTAAATCGGCCTTGAATCCGTGACCTCACATTGCTCAAGCTGATCGTCCCGGCAATAAATTGGTCAAAATCTTCCGAAGTAGACCGATCGAGGCTCAGCCCCTCCAGATGCAGGCTTGCCACGGCATCAGCGACGACGAGGCTGCGGTCGCCCAGAACATCTTCATCAAATCTCACATGTGGACCAGTCATTGCGTCGCTCCATCAATTTCAATGCAGTATGGCATGAATGGTAAAAAAAGGATCGCCATCTTTCTGAACTTTGATTGTGAAAATACGTATTGCGCACTAACCACTATCTAAATAGCTTGCGCAAATGCTGGTTTTTATTGATGAATCTGGCGACCCGGGGTTCAAGTTGGCCAAGGGATCGTCGCCGACATTCGTGACTTCTATGGTTATCTTTGATGATCACGATCAAGCTCGCGCTTGTGGTGCTCGAATATCTCGACTGATGGGAGAGCTCCGCGTGAAGCCGGAGTTCAAATTCAGCAAGCTTTACCACCCACATCGTGACACATTTTTTGAAGTCATGGGGGAGTTTCAATTCCGGACCCGTTCCGTGGTTGTCCAGAAGGAACTTATTTATTCTGACGCTCTTCGCACGAAAAAAGAGAGTTTCTATAAGTTTTTCATACGAAATATGCTTCAGCATGACGGTGGCTCTTTAAACAACGCTAAAGTTGTCATTGATGGGTCGGGGGACCGTGCGTTCAAAAAGGCATTCAGGAGCTACCTGAGAAAGCACTTGGATGCCAATGCTGTAACGAAATTGGATTTGAAAGATTCCGTTAAGGATCCATTGGTTCAACTTGCCGATATGACAGCGGGTGCGATTGCACGGTCCTACAAGATCGAAAAATCAGACTGTCAGCATTGTCGATCAGTTATGCACCGAAACAACCACATTGAAAATGTATGGGAATTCAAATAATTTTGCGCCTCGAGCCCTATCCTACCGTTCGGAAGGAACGCACACCATACGGTGACAATTCGGGCGATCGAGGCGACTTGCCCCTCATAGTTAGGTTGCCATGCGCAAAATGTCAATATCAAACACCGAGCGCATGGCCTTGGGTGAGGCTCGTTAACCTCCATTAATTTGACGCTAAGTTCGCACCTTTGACGACGAAACTTACTCCTTTTCACCAGCGTTCAGCCGCTCGCGCCGCTCAACTTTCTCCAAGATGCCATCAGCCATATCCGGATCGAGGGCCGCATACTTCTCAAGCATCTGCGCTGCGTGCTGGAAGCTCCAGCCCATGTGTGTGGCCAGTTCCGACAGCGTGCACCCAGCCCGAACCAGACGTGTTACCGCCGTGCCGCGCGCGTCATAGAGTCGAAGCTCTTTTCTGATCCCAAGAATATCCCGCCATTTCGAAATCGCACGCCCCATCGAGTCCGGGTTGTTGAAATTCGCGCCATCACTGGCAACAATGATCCGCTCCTGATTATCAGGCAACGTGTCAATCAATGCAGCCAAGCTGCGGGTAATCGGGATCGAGGCATATTTGTTGCCACGGCTCTTCTTGGTTCGCAGCATAATCCGGCCATGGTCCCCTTTGGTCCGCTCAATATCTTTGCGGCACAAGATCTGAAGATCACCAGGCCGAAGACCTGTTTCGACAGCGGCAACGAGGATACGCCCCAGATAGCGCGGCGCTCCCTCAACAAACTGATCAATCTCGGCCTGCGTCCAGATGATGCCTGCACGGTTGGACTTTTTCGGCTTCTTGACCCTCAAGAGATGGTGCTCTGAAAGGAGCCCACGCTCGTAAGCGAAGGAGACGATCCGCTGCATTGTCGAAATAAGACGATCACCGGTGCCCGGAGCATACTGGTCCCGCCACTTTAGGATCTGCGGTCGAATTCTCCTGTCCTCAAAAGCGCTAATTGGCGCCTTGCCAAATTCAGCCTCGATTCCACCGTCCCGCGCAACGCTATACCAGTGATCCTTCTTCGTCCTATCACCCAACGCTAAAAACTCAGATGATGCAAAGAATGCATCAACGATGTCCTGAAACGTCCCTTTGGTTTGCGTGTGCGCATTCAATGCGGCACGAAACGCTTCGACGTATTCAATCGAGTTCTGGCCATATAGCTTCGATTGATCCCAAATTCGGGGCCCACTGCGCCATGCGTAGTGATACTCAACACGTGTGCCATCGGCGAGAGTTTTGCGAACGCGGTGAACGCCCTTTAAGTGCACTCTGAGCTTAGCCATGACAGGGCGCAAGGTGATCGGTTCACCGCGCTGCGCAGAGCGGCGCAGCGCGTGCCAGACATACTCGGTTGCGCGACCCATCCAAGGCATGTCCTCATGCAGCTTAGCGGCAACTTCATCGGCCCAATTCACATCTTTGGCCATGATGATCCGCATGCCCCTCAATGAGGGCTCTAGGCGCTCGCATTCCTCGCGCTTCAGGTGAGAGAGGCCGCCCGCGGCTTCGCGCGCCTTCGCGAGTTTGGTGGCTCGCGCCAGGATACGCTTCTCTTCATTGCGGGACAATTCGTGCCCATAAGTCAGCTCATCAGAAAACGCGCCAACGTCCATTGCGCAGAGACCATCATCTTCATCAGGGCCACCAATAACAGAGGCAGTGAAATTCCTTTTACGGATGTCTTTCAGGACCAATTCAAGGTGATCGGAGATTTGACGGGGTTCAGTTTCATAGAGAGTAGCATCAATAATTTTGAGGAGTTTCATAGTCGGCATCCATATCCAGAAGTCAGGTCAGGAACCGGCGAAGCGCAAGCGATGGATTAGGTGGGCTGGGGAATACGCGGCACATGCCGGTCCGGTGGGGACAGATCAGATGGCCGGTATGAGGTGGATATGGCGATGCGTTTTCATTCCTCTAAGAGCAATGATTTTTACAATAAGGTCAAGAGCCGTGGTCGCTGGATTCCCCGTAAAACAGAATTACATGGAGACGATATTTGCATGAAGTAAATGAGCCCTTACTTCCCTGTCGCGCAATCTGTCGCGCTTTTGTCGTGCTTCTGTCGCGCAATCTGTCGCGCTTTTGTCGTGCTTTTGTCGCGCAATGTGCTATTGTGTGACAAAAGCACGAAAGAAGCCATCATGTCAGATACAAAACAGAACATTAAAGATGTAATCATTGAGGCATTGTTAGCTTCTGATGGTGGCAAAGGTATCTCCAATCTTGAGGATGATGTTTCCTCGGCCGGTCTTGACGTTAACCGTAGAACGCTCCAGCGAATTCTTTCAGAGATGGAGGACGATGGAGAGGTTTCGCGAGAAGGAAAAAGTGTCGCGGTCTTATATTTCGCACATCGCGCAGAGAAGCGTATCGAAAATGAAGGACTAAATTTGTCGGATCGAGCAATACGCATCCAAAAGGCGGTTGCTCAACCAGCAATTGCAAAGCGGCCCGTCACATGGAATTCAAGCTTCCTTGAGGATTACATTCCGAACGATTCATTCTTTCTTGATGTCGATATCCGCACTCAACTGCACGACATGGGTCGAACTGGAGTCGGGAATTCCCCAGCGGGAACTCACCTCAGAGATGTTCTTGGTAGGCTGATGATCGATCTTTCATGGGCATCCTCGAAGTTGGAAGGAAACAGATATTCCCGACTTGAAACGGAAGAGTTGATCAATTTAGGTAAAGTGGCTCAGGGGAAGGACCTAGAAGAAGCCCAGATGATCCTAAACCACAAGGCGGCCATTGAAATGATCGCAGAAAGCCCTGAGGAAATCGGTTTCGATCGATACACCTTTATGAACCTTCACGCCCTTCTTTCAGAAAACCTGATGAAAGATCCAGCGGCATCGGGCAGATTGCGCCGACGCCCTGTCGATATTACCGGAAGCGTCTTTACCCCGCTGGCCATCCCCCAAAGGATCGAAGAAGCCTTTGATATGATTTTAGAAAAGGTGTCGAAAATCAAAGACCCATTCGAAGCATCATTCTTCCTGATGGCTCAGATCACTTACCTCCAACCTTTTGAGGATGTGAATAAGCGCGTTTCCCGCCTTGGCGCCAACATCCCTCTTATCAAAGCAAACGTTTCACCTTTATCGTTCATTGAGATACCTGAGGCCGCGTATTTCCAAGGAACTCAAGCAATTTATGAATTGAATGAAACGCGACTGTTGGCAGAAGTTTACTTAGCAGCCTACGAGCGATCCTGTCAGCGCTATGCTGCGATTGTGAAATCCATGCCGGAACCGGATCCGTTACGGCTACAATACCGAAATGAGATCAAGTCCATGGTCCGCGACACTGTTCTTGGAGCTTTTACCGGACTTGACGAGTATGTCGATGCAGAGAGCCTCGTTTCAAATGGAGATAAACTTCGTGAAATCATCGACGAAGAAGTTGATGCTCTCCACGAAGGAAATCTGATGAGGTATGGTCTTCGCAGAAGTCAGTTCGAAGCTTGGATTAGCAACACTCAGGATACTCCTGACGGGCCTTGATGCGCCTCTGATAGAAATACCAGTGCGAATTGGGTATTTTGCCGAAGTTTTTCCGACTAGGAGACCAATTTCATAGTGTGAGAAACACCAGTTTTGATGATGAGAGCAAAGGTTTATTCTGGTTCAGGCGCGTTGGTCACTACTTAAACCGTTGCGGGAAGCTTCAATCTTTCCGACCAAGCCACCAAATCGCCCCCGCCCTCCTGCTCCTGCCAGCACTTATAGGCCCGACGAAAATCGAGTGGCACCATATCATATCCAGCATTCTTCAGAGAAAGGCTGAGCGACGGGTTTGCAAAAGGCTGATCATGGCCCTGCCTGCTAGGGAAAATGGTAAGCGGCGGCCGCGGCCCATTGATTTTTCAATTGCGTTTGGTCG
>TARA_R110002167_G_scaffold144106_1_pt1 | contig 29943 bp, 32 predicted proteins | sample TARA_R110002167 | Tara Oceans TARA_R110002167 (sample SAMEA4398238) | marine metagenome | biome: Polar Biome; feature: [MES] marine water layer (ENVO:01000295) within the mesopelagic zone...; material: water (ENVO:00002006), including particulate matter (ENVO:01000060) such...
GTTATAGGGCCCATAAACAAACCTGTAAACACCTTTTTTAAGAAAAATGCGCAAAAAACGCAAAAAGTTGGAAAGTCGCTTTGCCCAGAAACTCTGCGACAGGGGCCGCTATCGCCGTGTGATTGAGTGCACCGCAGCATCGTTTTGACCAACTGGTTAGGAACACAAGAGGCATCCGCGACGAAACCGCAGAAAACCGCCATTTTGCAACAATGCCAATGTTGACATCATATCGCCCTGCACAAAAGGCCACCGAGGGACATCCGTGATACACATATATATGAGGCAACTCCATCTGCGCGACGATGGCGCGCAATCGGGGCAGGTAATGGCGAGAGCACAGGGAGCCCGCTGGCATATCCTTCGCCGCCCACCCGATTTGACACATACATATATATGTACACAAATTCGATCCCTAGACCGGCCCCTGCAACTGCCCGCCCCAACCCGCCCTTGTTAAAGCGGACGCATGGAGTGGTGATTCGCCGCAGCCCCGCCAGCACAGCATTTCAAGATGAACAGCCCCCCATAAAAGACAATAATTTAAAGAGTTAACGCACTGCCATTTTCTTGCCATTCTCGCCATGCAGATCAGCGTCGTTCTTGTGAATCTCCTGCCTGATCCATTTCAACGGTTCGTAAACCAAATCCAGTCATCATGTTGATAACGGAATGATGTCCGACCTGTTGTGAATTGGCATTTCACATTTACGAGTCTTTTTTGTATAAGGTTCGTGCCGATGTTGCCGCAAAGAGCAACTCGTTGGGCACACTGCATTATTAGTTCTAGGGGAGTTCTGCGGCGATGGCCGGAAGAGACTTGGTATCTATTGCCACCATCATGGCAATCCTGGGGGGAACTGCTGGTTTCATCCTCTCGGACCATTACTCCAACACAACGGATTCCGCTTTATCGGCCAATGCTGCCGAAAGCGAACTTGGCGCATCGCCGCCTTCCGGATTTACCGAGACGGCCAACTTGCCGGAAAGCGAGCCCCGTCTTGAAACGGTTGTCCTTGAAAAAGGTTCCAACCTTATGGCAACGCTGACCGCTGCAGGTCTTGAGCGATCCGTTGCCTATAACGCCATTGAGGCGCTGCGCGATGTTTATAATCCGCGCAAATTACGCGCCGGTCAGGAATTCGACCTTGTGTATGCAAGTGACGTCGAAGGCGACAGCGACCTTTTCGATACCCTGCGGTTCCAGCCTGATCCCGAAACGGTGGTTTCGGTGTCGCGGACCGATGATGGTTTTACCGCATCAAGCGACAAGATCGCACTGACCTCTGTCCGCAATGTTTCATCGGGTGTAATTGATCAGAGTCTTTTCCTTGCCGCGGAAAAGAACGGCATGCCACTTTCGGTATTGATGGAGCTGATCGAACTTTATTCTTATGAAGTCGACTTCCAGCGTGACATCCAGCCGGGCGACAGCTTTGAGGTGATGTTCGAAGAATTGCGCAACGATTCCGATGAACGCGTCCGTTATGGCGATGTGCTTTATGCCAACATGACACTGAGCGGGCATGATGTCCGACTGTTTTCCTATACTGACAGCAAGGGCGAAACCGACTTCTATAATCAAAAGGGCGAATCTTATCGTCGTGCTCTGATGCGGACACCAATCAACGGCGCGCGTCTGTCATCGGGCTTTGGCAAGCGCAAGCATCCGATTCTTGGCTTTACCAAAATGCACAAGGGCGTTGATTTTGCCGCACCACCGGGAACCCCAATCTTTGCGGCAGGCAACGGGACAATTGCCCAGATCGGCCGCAATGGCGGTTATGGCAACTATATCCGTCTGCGTCACAACGATTCCTATGACACCGCCTATGCCCATATGAAAGGCTTTGCCAAGGGATTGCGACAGGGTTCACGAGTCAAACAGGGCGATGTCATCGGTTATGTCGGCACCACCGGCGCATCGACCGGACCGCATCTGCATTTTGAAATCCTGAAAAACAACGCCCAGGTCAACCCGATCAAAGTCAAAATGCCTAGTGGCAAGACATTGAAGGGGAACGAGCTGAAAACCTTCCGGTCCAAGGCCGAAGGAATGCGTGGCCAATACGCCGAATTGTCGCTGCACAATCGCAAGATCGCCAGCGCCGAATAGACAAATATCGCAGACAAGGCAGTCGCCTTATAAAAAAGCCCACCGATCATCACCGGCGGGCTTTTTTAATATCTGAACTCTGCCGCATGACCGCTTTCGGTATAAAGCGAAATAGAGTGCCATGTCATAGAGGACAATAGAGCCGTGACGGATCGTTATCCCTCTCCCTGCCCGGCTCTCCCATCAGGTCGCGCACTCGCCATCTGACAGGCTCGGCTGCCCGCGTAGCAGGTACTGCTGTTTCAGGTGAAGTTTCTATCCGATAACAAAAACCGCGCCTGCATGCAGGCGCGGTTTAAAATTGTTAGACCTGAACCTGATGGATCAGGCTGCGTCACTTTCGAACTGAAGCTTTGCCAAGCGGCTATAAAGCGGATTGGTTTCCATCAATTCCTGATGTGTCCCAACCGCAATCAGTTTGCCGTCATCAATCACGACAATCCGATCCGCATGCAGAACCGTTGCCAGACGATGTGCAATCACCAGTGTGGTACGGCTGGCCATGATGGTTTCAAGCGCCTTCTGGACAACCTGTTCGCTTTCGGCATCAAGGGCACTGGTGGCTTCATCAAGCAACAGCACAGACGGATTACGCAGGATTGCCCGTGCAATCGCGATGCGCTGGCGCTGCCCACCTGAAAGACGCACGCCCTTTTCACCAAGGAAACTGTCAAAACCATCCGGCAGGCGATCCAGGAATTCAGTGGCATGTGCCGCATCAGCCGCCGCCCGGACGTCATCATCCGTCGCATCGGGTCGGCCATAGCGAATATTTTCCCAAGCGTTGGCAGCAAAGATCACCGGATCCTGTGCGACCAAACCGATACGTTCACGCACCGATACCGGGTCAGCCGTTCGAATATCGACGTTGTCAATTTTAATGGTCCCGCTTGCCGGATCATAAAATCGCAGCAACAACTGAAACACCGTGGTTTTACCGGCCCCTGACGGACCGACAAGGGCAACCGTTTCACCAGGCTTCACCTGCAAGGAGAAACCGCTCAACGCCGAACGATCCGGACGGGCCGGATAATTAAAGCAAACATCCTCGAAACTGACATGTCCCTGATGCTTTGCGGGCATCACCACCGGATTGGCCGGGGCGGCAATGGCCGGTTCGGTTTTAAGCAGCCCCATTAGCCGTTCAGCAGCACCGGCCGCACGTTGCAGATCACCAATAACCTCGCTGATTGCGCCGACAGACCCGGCCACGACAATTGCATAGAAGACAAAAGCAGATAGTTCGCCGGCCGATATCGTACCATCAAGCACATCATGGCCGCCGATCCACAGGATCGTGCCAACAGCACCAAAGACCATAACAATAACGACTGCTGTCAGAAGCGCGCGGGCAGAAATGCGCGAAATCGCTGTTTTAAAAGCTCCCTCGACAAAACCGTTAAAGCGGTCGCTTTCGATTTTTTCATGGGTATAGGCCTGCACCGTGCGCAAGGCATTCAGCGTTTCTTCGGAAAAGGCGCTGACATCGGCGATCCGGTCCTGTGCTTCGCGCGACAGGCGGCGCACGCGGCGCCCGTAACCGATAATCGGAACAACCACCAATGGCACCACCAGCAACACAAGAGCCGTAAGCTTCGGACTGGTAATGGCCAACATCGTCAGACCACCGACAAACATCAGGATATTGCGAAGCGCGATTGAAACACTTGATCCAATCACGACCTGTAACAAGGTCGTATCGGTCGTCAGGCGTGACAAGACTTCGCCAATCCGCGTCACTTCAAAGAAGCCGGGGTCCAGACGAATAATATGGGCGTAAACAGCCGAGCGGATATCAGCAACGACCCGTTCACCAATCCATGACACCAGATAGAATCGGGCATAGCTGGCGCCGGCCATAAGAAGGGTCACCGCAAAAAGAACAAACAACGCCTGATCAAGAAGAACACCGTTGCCATCGGCAAAGCCCTTATCGACCAACGTTCGAAGCCCGTTGCCAAGTGCCAGAACCGTACCCGATGCAACCACCAATGCAACTATGGCACCCGCCACTTGCATCCGATAGGGAAGAACAAAGGGGACGATGGCACGAAGAGCTGAAAAATTACGGCTGGAGTCCCTGTCTGCGAGACGGGGTGAATTACGAGGATTTAATGCCACAGCAGCCTTCCGGGTTACGCTTTTCTTATCCGTTTTGTTATCAGGCCAGTTTTGAAATAGATTTAATCCAGATCAAGACGGCGACCCGTTTTTACCGCGAGATCGGCAGTTAGCTGTTCGGTCAGCGTGGTCGATCCGCGGGTCGAGGTCCAGCTTTCATTGTCTTCGTCAAAATCGTAGTGGCTAGCACCACTAACGGGTGAAGACATCCAAAGCTGCCGGTTTGGGCCGTGTTTATTGATGATGAACGTCTCACCCGAGTCGAGCTCTATTGTCAGAATTCCCGACTCTAAATCGACATCAAGATCATCCCCCATCTCATCATCAATACGATCCGAAAGGATTCCGATGGTGCCATCAGCAAGTTGATGGAAGCGGGTTTCATCAAGGGCCACGATCAACACTCCGTCTGTCAAAAGGGGCACACACCCCTTGGAAAGGCGACAATTTCATATGTGGCGCACCATACTATATAAAGGGTCTGGTGCAAGCCTGCATCATAGCGTGTTAACCGATTAGTCCGGGTCAATGTCGTCCTGATCGCTTTGGAACAGGACAAAAAGCCCCGCGCGAAACTGTTAATCCGGGTTTATCCACGAATTCCCGGTTACAGGGGTTGCGCAGGTCGATTTTTTCCCCTATACACCGCGCTTCAAATTCCGGAGTGATAGGCGATGAAAAAAGATATCCATCCCGATTACCATGAAATCACCGTTCAAATGACGGACGGCAGCACCTTCTCCACCCAATCGACCTGGGGCAAACCAGGCGACGTGTTGAAGCTTGACATCGATCCAAAAAGCCATCCGGCTTGGACTGGTGTTCATCGTCTGCTGGACAGTGGCGGGCAGCTTGCCAAGTTCAAGAAGCGCTTCGCCGGTTTCAATATCGGTAACTAATCAAAGATCGTCTTTTTGGCGATCTATGGGATCAGCGCCCGTTGCATCTTTACGATGCTGCGGGCGTTTTTCTTTTCGGGCTCATGTTTAACTGCCTCGACAAAAATTACCTGCAACCTTTAACATCCCTTGCCTATGGTCATATTTAATGGTCAGACCGACATTTTCTTGCCATAATCTTTGGTCGGCGCATACCGCGTGGCAGACGGGGATGGTGTCGCTTGTTCTCGGGAAAACTGGGCTATTTGAATGAACCAGGTGGTTGCGCGCACCCAGGTCAGTTATGAGGTCTACGCAAAAGACCGTTCAGGGCGTTGGGAAATCCACGCCCACTTTACTGGTGCGCAAAAAAAACAGGCTGAGGAAGAAGCACGCTCGCTTGAGAGAATGACGCATGTTTCGGCCGCAAAGGTTATCCGCGAAGTTTATAACCACAACAGCAATGCTGCTGAGGAATATGTTGTCTATGAAACGCGCCAGTCCGGTCCAAAAGAACCGGCACAGGTCGCGCCTGCCCGGTCTGGCCCCGCAGGAAGCGCCGTAGCAGGCCCGACGACGACAAGCCCATCCGAATCTTATGCCAAACCCCATAACAAACCGGCTGCGGCCAAACCAAAACAGACTGCCAAACCGACCAGCCGCGATCAAATCCCCGGACTGATCAGCCTTGTTCTGAAACTGATGATCGCATTCTGTATTGCGATTGCTATTGGCCTTTTGGCCATGCTTGGCGCCGCACAGGGGTTGGGCTACCTGCCCGATCTAGGAATGTCGATCAGTCAGGGTGCCTACGACAAAGTGAACTTTATGGCCTTTATCGTTGGCTTCCTTGCCAGCGCAGTACCAATGCTGATGAATGTAACCCAGAAATTTCAGGGAAGGTCGCAGTCGCGCACCCGCGCCATCCAGAAGACCTCGCCGACGACTAAGCACCCTAATCCGGGTCGCCGCATAAAGGCCAATCAGCGCCCCACAGCCGCCTTTGCCGACATAAACACCCGCCCGGACCATCTGGAAGAAACAGGCAAAGAGACGGCAAGTGACACCGTAAAGAATGCCACAGAGGATACGATTGAGGGTACCTCAGAAGATACGGCGGAGGATGTAACATCCACCACGGAAGTTCCTGACGGGCAAGAACAGAATAAAGACGGCGTTTTCGACAAACCATTGATCGAGACCCCGGCCATGCAGACCACCCGCAAAGTGATGAAGTCTTTTATCGCCGGTTCAATGGAAGCGATCAAACGCACCGTGCAGAATATGGACGCCTATCACAAATTCGGCGTCAATCTGTATGTCGCAGGCGCATGTGATGCCTGCAGCGAGAAAAACGCCCTTCCAACAGGCTATGGCCGTGGAATTCTAAAGGATTGCATTACGGCCCTTGGGGCGACTGGAAATATGGCTGACACTTTCTGCAAGAGTGTCGACAACTATATCCTCGAACCGAAATACAAGGATATGTACGGTGCGGGCCGCAGTTCGATGGATGCCTATATCGAGGACGAGCGCAGCATCACCACATCGGTGTCGCGTGCGATTGCCGCCTGGATAGAAAAACCCGGCAATGCACAAGTGCCTGACGGCGGCAAAAAACTGCACGCTCTTATGTTTACCGATATCGTCAATTCAACGCAGATGACCCAGAAGCTGGGCGATGTCGGCGCACAACAGATGGTCCATATCCACAACCAGATCGTTCGAACGGCCTTGATCAACAATTACGGCAAGGAAGTAAAGCATATGGGGGACGGTATCATGGCTGTGTTCCCGTCTTCCGCAAGCTCGGTCGAAGCCGCGATTGAAATCCAACGCAACATGGCCAGCCATAACGAACGTGGTGAGTTGAAGTTTCAAATTCGCATCGGCATCAATACTGGCGAAGCCATTGCCGAGGAAAATGATCTGTTTGGTACTGTTGTGCAGCTTGCCGCACGTGTCTGTTCACAGGCCGATGGCGATGAAATCCTGATTTCAAAGAACGTCAAGGATACCTATGCTGGCAGCCGGGCGATTTTTACCACCAAGGGCACACGCCAGATGAAGGGCTTTGCCGAACCGATTGAGGTCTTCAGCGTGACCGCACGGGCATAGGCCGCCATCCTGGCCCATTTACCATCGAAAGACAGACGACAAGAACAACAGTGGTCTTTAAGGATATTTGATCCTAGGCCGAGCAACGGGCAGCGACCTGAAGCTCCATACGGGCTGTGCGCATATAAAGCGAATAGGCGCGATCCATAAGATCACGAAGTGCCGGTGCAATATGACCGTTATCGTCACAATGCTCCTCTACACACCCCCGCAGATCGACCATAAGGTCATCTATATCGACAGCTTCTTCCCAACCTATTTCGCCTTCTTCAACGGCACGCACAGCCAAAAGCCAGGCCATTGCACGGATCAACCGGCTGGTCATGCGCATTTCTGCAACAAATTGAGTTATTTTGGCATCGATATGCTCCCCCCGACGCGCAGAATTTCGGTTTTCTGACAGGTAGTTCCGCGCCTCCACCAGCAGGGTGAAGGCCTCATCATAGGTTCGCGAAAAAGGAACGATCGCGAAATTGCTCTGATAGGGCTTCCCGATCGTTGTCGGGGGATGCTCATCTGTCATAGGGATTATATTGGGAAACTGCTTCGCCGCTTCAAGCGCAATGTGGGATTTGTCCCAAATAGAAAGACCGCCCTAAAAGGGCGGCCTTACCTCAACCTGCTAAACTTGCCGGACTTTTTTATTATTTTTAATCTTGTTTGTGGCCGAACATTAGCCATCGGTTCACAGGGGGTCAAGGTAATAAATTGCGGAAATATGACAATACGTATTAATACGTACCATTATGCGTATAAACAATACGCATGGCCCAATCCCTATGACAACCCACCTTGTCGCGGAGAGCACACAAAAGGAACCGCCCTAAAGTTGGGCGGTTCAGTTTAACAGGGAGGCATCGAAACATCATGTTCGACAAGGGGCCAACAGGTGACCCACAATCCATATATAAGACCAGAAGTTTAAATTTCAATTAACCGAGGGTTTAAAATATTATCCTCACGTTTAGTTCTTTGGCGTACACCTAATACCAATGATCATCTAACCGCGATGTTCACCGGCACAGTCAGGATTTGAAAAGTGCCTCTGCGCCGGCATGAACACCATTGCGGTGCTCCAAGGCCGCATCGACACGAACGATCTCTTGTTTTAGCGCGTTGCGATAGTCATTCAGGTTTTCAACCGACATTCCATCAAGGTTACGCGGCAAGCCAAACATCGTGACATTGGCTTTTTTCAGGTTGTCGTCTTCCACGGTCTTCCTCCTTATGTCAATTTGACCCAAGCGGTTTTCCCGCTATTACATAGTCAGAAGATACACCATTCGCCACGGAGATTTGACATGACTTTACCCGTTATTCCCGACAGCATGCGTGCGGTTGAAATCAAAAAGGATGGTGATCAACCTCTCCTTGTGACAGGAAAGGTTCCTATCCCGGAAATTACCACCGGTGAGGTTCTGGTTCGTATCCGTGGCGCGGGTGTAAATCGCCCTGATCTGATGCAGGTTGCGGGCATGTATCCACCACCACCTGGCGCATCTGAAATTCCGGGTCTGGAACTGGCTGGCGAAATCGTTGCCTGTGCCCCGGATGTAACGGACTGGAACGTGGGCGACCGTGTTTGTGCACTGGTCACCGGGGGCGGCTATGCCCAATATGCGGCGGTTCCAGCGGCACAATGCCTTCCAATTCCCAGGGGGCTTGGCCTGATAGAGGCTGCGGGCCTGCCCGAAACCTTTTTCACCGTCTGGCACAATGTGTTTGACAAGGCCGCCCTTCAAAACGGCGAAACCTTTCTTGTCCATGGTGGAACATCAGGGATCGGCACAACCGCAATCCAGCTTGCCAAGGCATTTGGCGCACGCGTGATCGCAACGGCCGGAACGGATGAAAAATGCCAAGCTTGCTGCGATCTTGGGGCTGACATTGCCATAAATTACAAGACACAGGACTTTGTCGAGGAAGTTAAATCTGCCACAGACGGCAAAGGTGCCGATGTTATCCTTGATATGGTGGCCGGCGATTATGTCAGCCGAAATTTCAAAGCCGCCGCCATGGAAGGCCGTATTGTTATTATTGCCTTTTTGAACGGGCCAAAGGCCGAAACCAACTTTACGCCACTGTTGCTAAAGCGCCTGACATTGATGGGATCAACGCTGCGCGCGCAGCCCATCGCCAACAAACAGGCGATTGCAAACCAACTGCGCACCAAAGTCTGGCCACTGATTGATACCGGTAAAATACGCCCGGTGATTTTCAAGACCCTGCCCTTGGCCGAAGCACAGGCGGCACACGACATTTTGCGGGGTGGCGCACATGTTGGAAAAGTGGTACTGGAAGTGCCTTGATTGTTTACGTGTCCGGGTCGAAGGCACTTTGGTCGTCGCCAACGTCACCCGTTCCTTGGCAACAGGCCTTTGACTGCGGAATGAAAAGAAATATTCTTTTCAAGAAACCGCAACAGATTGTTGCTTTTAACCGCACATTGATCGAAAAGAGCGCTGTGGTGGTTCCAGCGACGCGCGGCGCCCATCTTGGGTTGCCTTTGCAGCGTTGCCGGAACACCAAAACAGATTATATTCTGGGACAAACTATTTCCGCGGATTTGGGACCCTTCCCATCGCCGGTTTCCAGAGAGAGAAAAGAGTAAACAGGAGGAATTATGGCTCAGCCCCTCATGCCGAAAGCAACAGCCGTTTGGCTTATCGACAATTCCGGCTTGTCGTTCCGGCAAATTGCTGCCTTTACGGAATTGCACGAGCTGGAAATCCAGGCAATCGCCGATGGCGATGTCAATCAGGGGATTGTCGGTTTGGACCCGGTTTCAAATGGTCAGTTGACCAAAGAAGAGATCGCCCGCTGTGAAGCTGATCCGCGTGCATTGCTGAAAATGGCAAAATCCGATCTGCCGCGCCCGCGCGCACACGGCAAAGGGGCACGTTACACCCCGGTTTCGAAACGTCAGGATCGCCCGAATGCGATTGCATGGCTTTTGAAACATCACCCGGAACTGTCTGATGCGCAGGTTTGCAAACTGATCGGCACCACCAAAGACACGATCGGCAAAATTCGTGACCGGACGCACTGGAACTCGGCCAATCTGACGCCGCGTAATCCGGTAACAATGGGCCTTTGCATCGAGCTTGACCTTGAGAAACAGGTTGTGATCGCACGAAACAAAAATCCGGAAAAAATCGTCAAAAATGTCGAGCCGGATCCGTTGCCCGAAGAATTGCAGATCAATCCGGAACCGGATTACCCTGGCAAAAAAGACACCGGGAAAAGATCCGCACCAAAAACGTCGGATTACATGGAAGCAGCAGAAAACCTGTTCCGCTCCTGACCGAAATAGAAAGGCCGCCACTCTGGCGGCCTTTTCTCTTTGGCGCTTTCGCAAAAGCGAATATGTTTTGTTTCATACGAATGCCGTTAAACGGTAATATTATTGAAATGAGCACGACATAACATTCGTTTGCACAAAAACCGCAAAACAATCGCCAAAGAAAACGTCTCATGCAAAAACGTCCGACCGAACGTCAGGCCAGTATCGTTGAACTTGTCCGCGCTGACGGCTTTAAAACCATTGAACAGCTTGCCGAACGTTTTCAGGTAACCCCGCAAACCATTCGCCGCGATGTAAACGCCCTGTGCGACGAAGGATTGCTTCGCCGTCGTCATGGTGGCGTTGAACCCGCTCTTGAGCATGAAAACATCGCCTATCGGGCGCGCAAGGTTTTGCATGTAAATGAAAAACGCAAGATCGCAGCCCTTGTTGCACGCGCCATTCCAGATGGCGCTTCCCTGTTCTTTTCCATCGGGACAACACCGGAACTTGTCGCAAGCGCCCTTTTACAGCATCGCGGCTTGCGCATTTTCACCAACAACCTGAATGTCGCCTATGTTGCCGCAACCAATGACAGTTTTGATGTCACCCTGATTGGTGGCCGGCTACGCAACCGGGACCGCGACGTTCTTGGCCCGGAAGTCGAAGCATTCTTCAACAGCTACAAAGTCGATTACGGCATATTTGGCGTTGGCGGCATTGACGCCGATGGCAGCTTGCTTGATTTCGATGAACAAGAAGTCCGGGCGCGTTCCGCCATTCTAAGCAATTCGCGCCAGACCTATCTGGTTGCAGACCACACCAAATTTGGCCGGAATGCTGTGGTGCGCGGCGGATCGGTTACCCAGGTCACCGCATTCTTTACCGATAGCCCACCGCCCGATGCGATCGTCCAAATGATTGAAAAAAGCGGTGTCGCCCTGCACATCCCGGAACCAAACGCGGAATTTCCGACCTTTTATGTTCCTGAAGATGACTAGCCTCAGGGCTGATCGCACTTAAAACGATTAGCTTCAAGGTCTAGGCCGTGGGCCAATCACGTGCTGCCGTCATCAAACTATTGCGAACTTCACGAAGCCCGCGACCCAGAACCTTATCCCGACGCACCACAAGGGCAAGCTGACGCGCAAGACCGGGAACAAGCGGCCGCGTCTTGATCGGAAACTGGGTCCGACCCAGCCGTGCCCCCATGGCAGGCAAAATCGTCGCCCCCAGCCCGGCACCAACCAGTTCCTTGATCGCTTCGACACTGCCCAGTTCCATAATCGAATTGCCGACAATCCCGGCGGCGCGCAGCCAGTCATCGACAATCGTTCGAGTATGGCCACCGCGCTCGTAAAGCACCAGCGGCATATCGACCAAATCGGTCGGCCCAATTTGATCCGGAACATCCGCCCCCTCGGCAAAGATTGCGACAAATGGATCAGTCAGAACGGGGGTGACATCCAAACTGCGCCCCGCGGCGGGCAGCGTTACAAGCCCGATATCAAGGCTATTTTCCTCAATTGATTTCAAAACCTCACTGGTATTGCCGGTACGAACAATAACCTCAAGCCCGGGAAAGCGTCGTTGCAATTGCTCCAACACCTTTGGCAGGAAATAAATACAGGCGGTCGCTCCGGTACCGATCCGCACCTGCCCAATTGTCCCGCGTGCAAATCCCGCCACCGCATCCAGTGCATTTTGAACCGATGCATCGATTTCCCCAACCCGGTCCAATAATGCCTGCCCGGCCGGTGTCGGCATGGCCCGCTTGCCAACACGTTCGATCAAACGCACCCCCAATCGGTCTTCAAGCTGGCGGATTTGTTGACTGATGGCTGGTTGGCTTAGGTTTTGACGTGTCGCTGCGGCGGAAAAGCTGCCCAGTTCGATCACATCGGCAAAAGCATGCAATTGATCCAGGTTAAGGCTGCGCATACCAAAGTTTTCCTTATCATTTGCATAAGAATACAAATCTGATCTTATCCTGATTTCCCGATTAATGTCATCCAACACGATCAATCACTGTCACGGAAATCACATCAATGTCTTTTGAAAGCCCGCTTGCCCCCGCTATCCCGACCAAACTGGTTATCCGTGATGCCGCCTCATCGGATATCCCGGCAATCACCGCGATATATCGCCATCATGTTCAGACCGGCACGGCCTCGTTCGAGGAAATCCCGCCAAACAAAGGTGAAATCGCCAACCGGTTTACAGCCATTCGCGACCATGGCCTGCCCTATCTGGTGGCCATGCGCAGCGATGTCATCGCCGGATATTGTTATGCCAGCCTGTATCGCCCACGTTCGGCCTATCGCCACACCATCGAAAATTCGATCTATGTCGCGCCAGATTGCATTGGTAGCGGTATCGGGGCGACATTGATGGCCGCCTTGCTTGAACGTTGCGAAACAGGCCCCTGGCAACAGATGATCGCTGTAATTGGCGACAGCCATAATCATGCGTCGATTGCGCTGCATCGCAAGTTCGGGTTCGAAATGACCGGGACCTTCCACAAGGTCGGATACAAATTTGGCCGATGGCTTGATTCTATTTTGATGCAGCGTTCGCTTGGCACGGATAAACCGGTTCTTCCCGCCCCTGTTGAAAAATGATTACCCGCGCCCTCGTCGTCAAACTGGGATTGGGACAATTGATCAGTTGGGGCACGGCCTATTACCTGATTGGTAATTTTGGCCCCCTGATTGCCCAAACCCATGATTGGCCCGACAGCATCGTCTATGCCGGTTTTTCGACATCTCTTTTGGTCATGGCCATTGTTTCCCCGTTTTGCGGCAAGATGATTGACCGTCATGGCGGGCGAACCATCATGATGGCAGGATCATGTCTGAATGCCGGTGGTTGTCTGATCCTGGCATTTGCCGATCACCTGATTTTGCATTTTATCGGCTGGATCATCCTTGGCGTTGCCATGCGCGCCACCCTTTATGATGCGGCCTTTGCCACATTGGCCCATATTGGCGGGCGCGATGCCAGACGGGCCATGGGGAAAATCACCCTGTTTGGAGGACTCGCATCAACCATTTTTTGGCCGTTGGGGCATTTGATCCAAACTGAATTCGGCCTTGCTGCTGCGCTCGTTTGTTATGCTTTGTGTGCCCTGCTGACTGTCCCGCTGCATGCAGGTATCCCGGTGGGTCAAGCCCGACAAGGAGGCAAACAGCCCCCCAACCGCAGCAGCGATCATACCACCCCCGACGATACCCAATTACCGCCACAGCAATGGTTATGCGGGGTCCTGTATGCGGCAATCGTTACGTTGTTAAATGTCGTTAATGCCGCCATGTCCGCTCATCTGATTACGGTTTTGATCGGGCTTGGACTGGGCACCGCCCTTGCGATCAAGATCGCCGCTCTGCGCGGGATTGGGCAAACGGTTGCACGTACAGCCGAAGTTCTGTTTGGGCGTCGAATTTCGCCTGCGACACTGACGGTGATTGCAACGGTAATCCTGCCTTTATGCTTTCTGCTGGCGTTCTGGGGCAACGAATTTGCGATTGCCGCAATGGCATTTACCCTGTTCTATGGCGCGGCCAACGGCGTTCTGTCGATTACGCGCGGTACCCTGCCCCTGATGATCTTTGGCAATACCCATTACGGCCATCAGGTGGGTCGATTGCTGATCCCCGGTTTTGTTCTATCCGCTTTGGCGCCAAGTTTGTTTGAACGGGTGATTGGTCACTGGGGGACAAACGGTGCGCTTTGGCTTTCAAGTGGCTTGATGGCCTGTGCATTTGTTGCAGCCGTTCTGCTTTATCGGCTGTTACAAACGCGCCCCAACGCAACGGCTGCCCAGCCATCAAAGGTTTCCGGATCAGATACAAAAAGTCCGTCCGTCAGGTTGCCCCGACGGACGGTTACCTAAACCCGTTCTTATCTCGGCCTTTGGGAGCTCACCAAACGCCCCGGTTATGCCGGTTTGGCGTAACCGATATCTTTAAGGGCAACGGCAATTTCCGGCAGAACCCCCGGATCATCAATAGTCGCAGGCGCATTATAGGTTTCGCCATCTGCGATGGACCGCATGGTTTTACGCAGGATTTTCCCTGATCGCGTCTTGGGTAATCGATCAATAACCGTTGCTTGCTTAAAGGCGGCAACCGGGCCGATCTGATCACGCACCATGGCAACCAATTCCTTGATGATCGCCTCGTGCGGGCGGAGCACACCGGATTTCAAAACAACAAAGCCCAATGGCAATTGGCCTTTCAGATCATCATGCACGCCAATCACCGCACATTCGGCAACGTCGGGATGACCAGACAGAACTTCTTCCATGGCCCCGGTCGACAGGCGATGCCCCGCGACATTGATGATGTCATCGGTGCGTGACATCACATAAACATAGCCATCATCATCAATAAAACCGGCATCCCCGGTGGCGTAATAGCCCGGGAACTCTTCCAGATAGGAAGATATATAGCGCGCCTCGTTCTGCCAAAGTGTTGGCAACGTTCCGGGTGGCAATGGCAGTTTGGCGACCAACGCCCCGATCTTGCCGCGCTCAAGCGGTTTGCCGCCTTCGTCCACGACCTGAACATCCCAGCCACACGCCGCAACCGTTGGCGAACCATATTTGATTGGTAACATTTCAATGCCACGCGGATTGGCACAAATCGACCAACCGGTTTCCGTCTGCCACCAATGATCAATTACCGGTACGCCAAGGCTGTCTTCGGCCCAATGCAGGGTATCGGGATCGGATCGTTCCCCCGCAAGATAAAGCGCCTTTAGGCTGGAAAGATCATAATTGGCCATCATTCCGGCGTTAGGGTCGTCACGTTTAATCGCGCGAAACGCGGTTGGTGCGGTAAACAGAACCTTGACCCGATGCTGTGAAATCACCCGCCAAAACGCGCCAGCATCCGGGGTGCCAACCGGTTTGCCTTCATACATCACCGTCGTACAGCCCGCCAAAAGCGGCCCATAAACAATATAAGAATGCCCAACAACCCATCCGACATCCGATGCAGCCCAATAAACATCACCGGCATCAACATCATAAATATTCTTCATCGACCAATGCAGGGCAACCATATGCCCGCCATTGTCACGAACAACCCCCTTGGGTTCTCCGGTTGTGCCCGACGTATAAAGCACATAAAGCGGATCGGTTGCTGCCACAGGCACACAATCAGCCGGTGCGGCCTTGGCGCATTCCGCCATCCAGTCAAAGTCACGTCCATCCATCAACGGGGCCGTGCATTGGGCACGCTGGAACATCAGAACTGATTGCGGTTTATGCGTTGCCTGTTCAATTGCACGATCCATAAGCGGTTTGTATTCGATCACGCGTGATCCTTCGATGCCACAACTTGCCCCCAATATGATTTTGGGTTTGGCATCGTTGATCCGGGTCGCCAGTTCATGGGCCGCAAACCCGCCAAATACGACAGAATGGATTGCCCCGATCCGCGCACAAGCCAGCATCGCCTGTGCGGCCTGCGGGATCATCGGCATATAAATAATAACCCGGTCGCCCTTGGTCACGCCCTTGGCATGCAACGCACCGGCAAGCCGGGCCACCTCATCGCGCAAACGGTTATAGGTAAAGGTTTCAACCCTATCGGTCACAGGGCTGTCATAGATCAGGGCCGCCTGTTCGCCGCGGCCATTTTCAATATGGCGATCCAGCGCATTAAAACAGGTATTTACCTGTCCGCCAGTGAACCATCGGTAAAGCGGGGCATTGCTATCATCAAGCACACGGTCCCACTTCTTGTACCAAGACAGATTTTCTGCGGCCTCGGCCCAGAAACCTTCCTTATCCGAGATCGAGCGATCATAGATTTCCTGATAACGACCCGTCATTTCTGAAACTTCCTCCCGCGCGTCTGGATCTTTTGCCCGAAAATACGCGTCTGGCTTATATGCTGCGTTGTTGCGAAATACCGGTCACGTTTGTCTGTGATATTGGCCCGGTAATTTCGTCGACCCGATCTGCTTTCAGGATTGCAAACTCTGTGCTGCACTCCTAATTCGGCATCATAATACCGATTTAAATTTCCAATGCCCCTTAGACATTGGTAGAGGGCAGAAAACCGGGGTATTTTTGCGGATTGAAATCAATCCAGAAAACATCTTGCCTCGCAAAAAAGGCACGCCCGAAAAACGGAAAGATGCTAACAAGAATGCCGCCTCGCACGGTGGGCTACATGCGGAGGCGGCAAGAATAAAAGGCTGAGATCTATGCGCAAGAGATGCGTTTTTCAGGCAATCCGCACAGCTTCGTCATGGTGCTGCACGTTTTTTGCCAGCATCCTCTTGACGGCTAATGGGTTATTCGATTTATCTCGTCTTTGATTTCGAGCTTGCGGCGTTTAATGTCTGCAACACGGGAATCATCAGGCGCCGGTCGGCGCTGCTCGGTATGGAGTTCCTGCTCAAGCGCAGCATGTTTGACAGTTAGAGCTTCGACATGGGATTGAACACTCATTCGCCTACTCCTCAATTCTGACATTGCCCACACATTGATGGTAGTAATTCTGTAATATGATTTCCAGTCTTTCGACGATAAAACTGTTTAAATAGTGATCTGGGTAACACATAAAATGTCTCAAAAGGATCGACTTATCATTGGTATAACCGGCGCATCCGGGGTGATTTACGGCATCCGTTTTTTACAAATGCTAAAAGCCACACCAATCGAGACTCACCTGATCCTCTCAAAGGCGGCCGAACGCACAATCGCCTATGAAACCGACTTTAAAATTCGTGATATCAAAGAGATGGCAGACGTCGTCCATGATAATTCCGATATCGGTGCATCAATTGCATCCGGGTCGTTCCGCGCACGCGGCATGGTCATCGCTCCTTGCTCGATGAAGTCTCTGGCCGAGGTCGCAAACGGAGTCGCCGATAACCTGATCGCCCGCGCTGCCGATGTGATGCTCAAAGAACGACGTCGTCTGGTTTTGATGGCACGCGAAACACCGCTGCATGCCGGCCACATCCGCAATATGGCACTTGCCACCGAAAATGGGGCCATCATCGCCCCGCCGGTTCCGGCCTTCTATGCCCGACCGCAATCCCTTGATGAAATGGTCACGCAAAGCTGTGGCCGGATTCTTGACCTGTTTGATATCGATCTGCCGGAAACGGCCCGTTGGGGCGATGCCGATGCCCAAAACCATATCCCGGTCACCGGCAAACCGCGCAAGACGGACTAGGGTAAGAACCTGAAACTCAAACTATTATCCGGCTTTTTTGATCAGGCCCATACGGGTACACAGCAGATAAAGCGCCTGATCACATTCGGACTGGCTCAGATTAAACCGCGTCGGCGATAAATAGGCATGCGCCGGGGCAAACGGATCGTTTGCCGGGATTGTTTCGACCGCATCACATAATAATTTCTGTTCGATGCGCTCGGCACTCAGCTCATCATTCTTGACCTTGCCACGCAGCTTTTGCGCGTCGTCCCGATCGACATTGCGCAGAAACCGCCGTGCAGAGCGCAAAGGTACAATCACCTGCTCACGCCAATTGCGCACCGCATTTTCAAGTGCCGATATGCTGTATGGCGCCAACCCATTTTGGCCAAGACAGAACATGAACAACAACATATTCACATCCAGACCACAACTTTCCTGCAATTCAAGACATAATGACGCAACACCGTCGCGGCCATACATCTCGACCGTAAAGGTCCAGACTTCCTCTGCATTCATGTCCAACCTGTCCGTTTTTCATTTTTAATTCCAAGATGGCCTGCTGCTGATCAGACCGTCTTTGCCGTTCGTACCGTTTTCGGCGGTGTTCCAAGATAGGCACCAAGCCCCTTGGCGGTCGAAACCATGGTTCCATTGGTGTCAACAAGACGTGGCCCGACAATCACATCGGCCATATCAACATCAATTACCTTGCGTTTTGACCAAGCGACCACGCGGTCAAATCGGCCTTCGGCGATCAGATCAACCGCATGCACACCAAAGGCCGATGCAATCACCCGGTCACGTGGCGACGGAATTCCCCCGCGCTGCACATGGCCCAACACCGTCACCCGTGTTTCCCAGCCGGTTCGCGCCCCAAGTTCATCGGCCAACCAGTGGCCGATACCGCCATAACGTATTTTTTGTCCGTCATTTTCTTGGGTTACCGCAGATCCATCATCGCGTTTGACGGCTTCGGCAACGATAACCAATGCATGATTGCGTCCGCGTTTACGAATGTTCAGACAATGCTCGGTCAGTGCATCCAGATCATAATCCATTTCCGGAATCAGGATCGCATCCGCCCCGCCAGCCACCCCGGCAAAAAGCGCAATATGCCCGGCATCACGCCCCATGACTTCAAGGATCATAATACGATCATGGGATGCAGCGGTGGGCTGCAACCGGTCAAGTGCCTCGACCGCAACGTTAACCGCTGTGGTGAACCCAATCGAATATTCCGTTTGGGCCAAATCGTTATCAATGGTTTTGGGAATCCCGACCAAATTGATCCCGCCCATTTTCGCCAACCGGTGCAAGATCGCCATGCTGCCATCGCCGCCCACCCCGATCAGCGCATCAAGGCCAAGCTTGTTATAACCCGCAATAACCTCGGCGGATCGATCGGCAAAACTGCCATCGGGCATCGGGTAATGAAACGGATCGCCTTTGTTCACCGTGCCAAGGATCGTCCCGCCAAGGCGCAGCATTCCGTCATTATTTACATGATCATTCAAATCAATTGCCTGGGGCGGGTCCTGCATCAGGCCATGGGTTCCCTGACGTATCCCGACAACGTCCCAGCCATAGCCAAGCACAGCACGCCGCACCACGGCCAGAATAACCGCATTTAGCCCCGCACAGTCACCACCACTGGTCAGAATTCCGATCCGCATCCGTTTCCTCCGTCCTGTTCGGTCTCTTATCGAAAAGCCCGTTACAAATCATATGGGTTGCCATTCCGAATTCTGATAGTATTACAGGCTCTTCGCGTTAGTAACCAAGCTGGATCAAAAATGGACGAAATCAATCAGATTGCAGTCGAAAAAAGACTGCTGATTCTGCGCGAAGAACATCGTGACCTCGACATCGCAATCGGACAATTGGCCGAAGGTGCCCATCACGATCAATTGCGTCTGGGGCGCATGAAAAAGCGCAAGCTCGCATTAAAAGATGAAATTCTCTATCTCGAGTCACAACTCGTCCCAGACATTATTGCCTGAAACCAAAATACAGGAAATGATGGGGGATGCATGCTAAAAAGGCGATTGTCCCGCCAGCGCAGCATGCGGGCCGCGTGCTATAAGCCGCTTGGGATCCGCTGCAATTGTGCAGCCTTCATTTCTTTTTCGGCACGCAAGGCATAATCAACGGCCACCAGCGCATCTTCGGGGGTATCCCCGGCCCGGGCAATATAGACACCAAAAACCGGCGTTATAGAGATGTATTTACCCTTCCAGAAAAAGGGATGCTTTTTCAATCGACGACTGATCGCATCGGCGCGCTGCCAAGTATCCTGTTCATCCATATTATAAAGCAATGCCGCAAAATCATTGCAGCCAAGATAACCAACCTGATGGGGAGGCAGGATGAATTCGGTAATCGTGCGATGCAGGAAGTTAAACACCCCCTCTTTGCATCCTTGACCGTAACGCTGCAATACTTCGTCCAGATCGGCAATCTCGCACAGCAAAAGAGTTCTTGTCGTGCGGTCCGTGCCGGTCAATGCCAATTCGTTTTCAACGATCTGCATGAAACTGGTACGACTAAGCGCGCCGGTAAACGGATCACGCCCTTCCGCCCGCGCAAGATCAACCTGATGACGCTGTAATTCGGCAAGGTTTTCGCTAAGCCCGTTCACGCGCAACATCAGTCGCGCAATCGCCTTTTCAACCGCAGGTGTCACCTGATCATCGGGAATGCCAAGAACATCGGCAATATCCTGAATGTTGGCAGGTGCCGAACTTTCATGGCGCTGCAATTCACGACGGAAAGCCCCCCCCGGATGAGAATCATCCCCCTGATCCGGATCCGGATCAGGCGCAGTTTTCTTACGCACCGGCCTGCTATAGGTGTATGCGGCATATGGGTTAGAGGAGTAACGGCCATCTCCTGCCCCCATCGACGACGGGGTGATGGAACCGGGTCTCGTGACTTTCATGTCTGCCCTCTCATGTGCTACCTGCACAGAGACAAAATATTTGATGCCAAAATTATAACTTAAAAGTAACTATATTTCATCTTGTTTTTCAATTGGCAGTAAGGGTAGGCCAGTTATACTCATAGGTAATCCCCCTTTGGATCAAAGGCCTGCGCGAACGGGACGGAAACCGGCACCGTTCTGAACCACAGGCAGGCTTGCATGATCACCCTTCCTGCCTATAATGCGGGCCTTCTGATAACGTGCGACAAACGGAGCCGCCAGCATGAGCGATCAACGCCCGGTCATCGGCATTATCATGGGAAGCCAGTCCGACTGGGAAACCATGAAAAATGCAGCAGATGTCCTCGATGCGCTGCAAGTCCCTTACGAAACCAAAATTGTATCAGCTCATCGCACCCCGGATCGCCTGTATGACTATGCCAAAACCGCAAAGTCGCGCGGCCTTAAGGTGATTATCGCCGGTGCCGGTGGTGCGGCCCATCTGCCCGGCATGGCCGCCGCCATGACGCCACTTCCGGTTCTGGGCGTGCCGGTTCAAAGCCGCACGCTTAAGGGTCTTGATAGTTTGCTGTCGATTGTGCAAATGCCCGGCGGCGTTCCGGTTGGCACCCTTGCGATTGGGGCGGCCGGGGCAAAGAATGCCGGTTTGATGGCGGCCGGGATCATGGCGTTGATGGATGATGCGCTCGCAGGTCGGCTTGATGACTGGCGCACCCAACAAACCAATGCGGTTGCCGAGGAACCGGTTGATCCCGCCCCGTAACATGAATTGAAGCGCGCCCGAAACAGGCGCGTTTTTCTTTGGCATCGCACAGATCACAGATGGTCGATGCCCGTCCCGCTTGGGAACGTGAAGAATTTCGAGGAATAAATGACGCAGGATTTCGCGACGCGTATCATCGCACCGGGCAGCACCATTGGCATCATGGGCAATGGCCAGTTGGGCCGAATGGCCGCCCTTTGCGCCGCCGAGCTTGGATATAAAGTCCATGTCTTTGGCCCGGGTGCGAACAGCCCGACCGAACAGGTTTGCGCCAAGGCCACCATTGCCGATTACACCGATCTTGATGCCCTGCGCGCCTTTGCAGCCGATGTTGATGTTGTCACGTTTGAATTTGAAAACGTCCCGCATGACAGCGTCAAATTACTGTCGGAACTGGTGCCGGTACGTCCGGGCTGGAAATGCCTGCATTTGTCGCAAAACCGCCTGCGCGAGAAAACCTTCTGCAATGAAAACGGGATTGGCACCGCACCTTTTGCCGCTGTTCGCTCTCTTACTGACCTTGAAGCCGCTGTTGCCAAACTTGGCCGCCCGGCGGTTCTAAAAACCACCGAAATGGGCTATGACGGCAAGGGACAGGTGAAAATCACCCCTGATACCGATCTGGCTGATGCCTGGGCGGAAATGAACGGGGCCGAAGCCATCCTTGAAGGCTTTATCGCATTCGAACGCGAAATTTCCGTCATCGTCGCGCGCGGTGTTAAGGGCGACACGGCCTGTTTCTGCCCGGTCGAAAATGTGCATACCAATCATATCCTTGATGTCACCATCGCCCCGGCACTGATTTCTGCCGAACTTTCCCAAAAGGCCAAGGATATCGCGACCCGTTTGGTCGGTGCCATGGAATTTGTCGGACTATTGGCCGTCGAGATGTTTGTCACCAGCGACGGTGCGGTTTTGGTCAACGAAGTTGCCCCCCGCCCGCATAATTCCGGGCATTGGACGATTGATGCCTGCATCACCAGCCAGTTCGAACAGTTCATTCGCGCAGTTTGCGGCCTGCCACTGGGCAATCCGGCACATCATTCACAGGCACGAATGAAAAACCTTTTGGGCCATGATATCGACGACTGGCAGGCAATTTTGGCCGAGCCGGATGCAAAACTGCATCTTTACGGCAAGGCAGAAGCCAAACCGGGCCGCAAGATGGGCCATATTACCTGGGTCCTGCCCAAGTAACACCGGATACTGCCAACAACACACAAAATTCAATGCCCCGAACCATCCCGGTTCCGGGGCATTTTTCGTTATAAGCCAACCACTTGGCAGCACAGGCAGTTTCTGCCCGTCAAACTGGCACTGCGCTTGCTGTTATCCAGACAGGAAACTTTGTTCGGGTAACACGCGATGAAAAAACTTATTCTTGTCCTTATGATTGCAACTGGCCTTGCATCTCTGCAGGCGGCGCAAAACACCGCCTCTGCGGCACCAGGCGCCGCAGGCTTCCCTGACGTCTTGCAAGGCGACAAACTGCGGTTTGGCAATATGATTGTCGAACTGTTTGGCATTCGCGCCCCGCGACCGGGCATGATCTGCCGGGCGGGCAGTGTTGAATTTCAATGCGGCAATGCCGCGATGCAGGCACTTGACCGCATCATTGATAATTATGCCATCGCCTGCCAACAGGTTTCCGATGTGCAGCTTTTCCCGATGCTGACCGAATGCCATATGGGGCAAACCGATATCAATCGGCTTCTGCTGCGCGCAGGCTGGGCGATTGTTGATATGAACAGCTGCGACAGCAATCCAAGTTGCCCAACCTATTTGGCCGACCAGACCCATGCCAAGGACAACCGCAAAGGCATGTGGATGGGCGATCTGCCATACGAACTGGTGGCCCTTGCCGCCAAGCCCAAACGTAAAGATTTCAATCGCGACGAAGAAAATGCCGAAACCCTGCGCACCATCAGCGCCCCGTTCCATGTTGACCTTGCCAGCGACCATCGCCGTGCGAGCCAACCCAAACCGACATTGCTGAGTTTCCTGATGCAATAACCGGCATTACCTGTTCCCGTCACCTGTTTCCCAATACAAAACGCCGCCCGGTTGGGCGGCGTTTGCCATTTAAAGAAACGTTTGGCTTTGGATCAGGCGCCAAACTGGCGGCGGACCCGGCCGGGAGTTGGCACACATTGCACAATTTTTGCCACCAGCTTGAACGGGGCAACGGCAAATTTTCCGGCCTTTTTCACCTGACCGGTGATTTTCGGAATTTGCATGACATTGCCGATGCGACGATCCAGAAACGCCCAGCTATCAACATGATCATCGGATTTATCGTCCAGCCAATAGGCCAGCGTCGATCCATAAACCCCGGCAAGCAACATCCGTTTGGTGTACCAGTTATGGTCGGTCGATGTATCGCCCGCCGCGATCCACATCTTGTCCACCGTGCCATGTGTCAGCTTAAGCCCAAGCGGCACGTTTTGCGGCAACGCCATAAAGGCAAGGGCGGCGCGCACCGTATCCTTTTCATGCGCGACCAGTGACAACCGGGTTTTGACCGCGGTTGCAATCCGTTCGCGAATTTTCATCGATGCCAGATCAAGGCTGTCCAATTCGGCAACCATCTTGCGATCGGTCATCTCGACATAGGTCGTGATTGCCTGACGAATACCGTCGGGCAACAAGCGATCAACCTCTCCCACCGCAAGATCAAGGTCTTCGGCACCGCTTCGAAGGGCGGTCTTGGTCCAGCCATCAAACGGCACATGTTCAAGTGCCGCGGCGACCAATGCCTCGCGCTGATCACGCAGGCGGTTCATGCTTTCGGAAACGGTCATTTATGCCTCCTCGCTTTCGTCATCATCGGTTGATTCTGCCTGCCGCAAGGGCGTCTCGGGCGGGTTCTCGCGCAATTCCTCGGCAAACCCCAACAATGTCATGTCTTCCATACGTTCAGGATACATCACCCCGATCAAATGGTCATATTCGTGTTGAACCACGCGGGCATGGAATCCACCGGCAGTGCGTTCGATTTCATTGCCCTTCTCATCCAACCCGCGATACCGGATTTTGTTCCAGCGCGGCACAACGCCCTGAAGGCCCGGAATGCTTAAACAACCTTCCCAACCATCAACAACCTCGTCGCCAATCGCTTCGATTGTCGGGTTCACCAAGACGCTCAGCGGAATGTCCCCATCATCGGGATCGTCACTTTTGCGAAAAGACGGCACGTGAAACACCATAATCGCCTTGGATTGAAACACCTGAGGCGCGGCAAGGCCGACACCACCGGCATCTTTCATCGTCTCCTTCATATCAGCGATCAATCGCTGAATTTCCGGATCAAGCGGGTTTTCGACACGGGCGCTAACCTTGCGCAAAACCGGGTGCCCCATTCGGGCAATCTTTAAAATAGACATCAGAATTTTTGACCCAAACCACCGTCACTTCAACACATCCCCTAATCATATAGCGCCATGACCCAGATTGCGCCAGCATCAAGCTGGTTTGCATGACCGCCTTTATGAACGTAATGCGCGAGTATCACCGTTCCCTCTTTTCTTTTGTACGGCTTTGCCCTATATAAAGTCCCACGGCCTTATAGGTCGCACTACCAACCGGGGGGCATTCTGCCTTGACCGGGTGTTTTTGTTTTTTTGAAAGGAGCGTGGTTTCCGTGCAGGTAATCGTTCGCGACAACAATGTCGATCAGGCTCTGAAAGCCCTTAAGAAAAAGATGCAGCGTGAGGGCATTTTCCGTGAGATGAAACTCCGTCGTCACTTTGAAAAGCCGTCGGAGAAGAAAGCTCGCGAAGGGGCGGAAGCAGTCCGTCGTTCCCGCAAGCTGGAGCGTAAGCGCATCGAGCGCGAAGGCTTCTAGTCTTTTTCACTTTCGGGGTTCCTCGAACGTGATACTGCACGGTCGGTTTTAGTTCGCTAAAATCGGACCCGTGCGCCAAGCCCGCCTCGGAGCAATCCGGGCGGGTTTGGTTTTTCTGCCCTGCCCCTTCGCCGCCACGGCGTCAATATCATATATCAATTTCAACCAAGACGATTTTTGATACCCTGCTGGCCAAAGCAAATCAAAGGCCGGAGGACGCCCCATGCAGCCCGAACCCTATCCGCTTGAAAAAGTCTATCAGTTGATCGAACCGGGACCGGTGGTGTTGCTGACCACATCTGATGATGGTCAAAACAATGTCATGACCATGTCCTGGCACATGATGGTCGAATTCACCCCGCCGATGATTGCCTGCGTGGTCAGTGCTGGCGACCACAGCTATGAAGCTCTGCACAAGACAGGCGAATGCGTGATCGCCATTCCATCCGTGGAAATGGCCGAAGCCGTGGTTGGCATTGGCAATTGTTCGGGCCGCGAAACAGACAAGTTTGCAACTTTCAACCTAACCCCTGCCCCGGCCAGGGACGTCAGCGCGCCGCTGATCACCCAGTGTTTCGCCAATCTGGAATGTCAGGTCCGTGATACCCGCATGGTCAAGGACTACAACATCTTCGTGCTCGAAGTCGTTCACGCATGGCGCGACCCGATGCAAAAAACGCCGCGCACGATCCATCATTGCGGATACGGCAATTTCACGGTTGATGGCGAGGTCATCACCTTAAAATCGGATATGCCTTAAAGCCAGATCCGCATCGGAGCAAACCGGGCAGGTTGTTTTTTTGCCCGATAATCAGGACATATCATATTTCGAAATCTTCCCGGGTGATTTTGAAATATCTGCACAACTCCTCGCGATCCCGTGCAGAGGAATAATCCGTACGTGTTTCACCTTCACGCATTCCCCAGGATCGCATCACCCCAAATGATGCTTCATTTTCAAGCTGGGCACCTGCCTCAATAACGGCGAGTTCAAACAAGCGGAACCCCGTCTGCAAAAAGGCCGCGCCAATTTCCCGAAAATATCCTTTTCCCTGAAACGGCTGACCAAGCCAATACCCCACAACACCGCGATCAGGATTCGCAGCATAACGATAAAGCGACACCCACCCGATAAAATCACCGGTTCGCTTTTCAACAACCGCCAATGGCAGAGCTTCGCCGTCCAATGCTTTCTGTCGGCTATCTTCTATCCGCTTAAGTGCCATTTCACGTGTATAAGGTATCTTCCATGATGCCAACCAACGGCTAATGTCTGACGTCATCAAGGCTGAAATAGCATCGGCGTCCGTTTCCTCGACACACCGCAAGATCAGTCGTTCAGTCTCAATCCGGACATCAAATAAAGATGGCATTTCAGACCTCGGCACATATGGCAGTTTGTTACCCATCCTAAAATGATTTCGGAAGGCCAAACAACAAAAAGGGCGACCAATGGCCGCCCTTTTTGTCCGAACTGTAATATTCGATCAGTTATCGAGATGCATCACAATCTCTTCGCACATCTTTTTGGCGTCCCCAAACAGCATCATCGTGTTGTCTTTAAAGAACAACTCGTTCTGAATACCAGCATAACCGGCCGACATCGAACGTTTGATGAACAGCACCGTTTTGGCCTTTTCGACCTCTAGGATCGGCATGCCGAAGATCGGTGAAGACGGGTCAGTTTTGGCCGCCGGGTTGGTGATATCATTGGCACCAATCACAAAAGCCACATCCGCAGTGCCGAAATCACGGTTGATTTCGTCCATTTCAAGCACGTCGTCATAGGGCACATTGGCCTCGGCCAACAGCACGTTCATATGGCCCGGCATACGTCCGGCCACCGGGTGGATGGCATAGCGAACGTTGACACCTTCGGCCTTAAGAATATCACCCATTTCACGAAGCGCATGCTGTGCCTGTGCCACCGCCATGCCATAACCCGGCACGATAATGACGCTGGATGCATTCTTCATGATAAAGGCCGCATCATCGCTGGAGCCTGATTTGGCCGTCCGATCGCCATCGCTGCCAAGGGTCGCTGCCGCAGCCCCCGCATCGGTCCCGAAACCGCCAAAGATGACGTTAAAGATCGATCGGTTCATGCCCTTGCACATGATGTAGGACAGGATCGCCCCCGACGCGCCCACCAGCGCACCGGTAATGATCAATGCGTTGTTCTGAAGCGTAAAGCCGATGCCACATGCCGCCCACCCCGAATAGGAGTTCAGCATCGAGACAACAACCGGCATATCCGCCCCGCCAATCGGAATGATCAGGGTAATACCCAGCACAAGTGCCAGTGCAACCAGTATCCAGAACGCCATATGGCTTTCAGTTGTGACAACAATAATGCCAAACACCAAAATACCGATGGCAATCGCAAGGTTAAGCATATGTTGCCCGGTAAAGCGCACCGGGGTTCCCGAAACAATGCCCTGCAGTTTACCAAAGGCCACCAGCGAACCGGTGAAGGTAATCGCCCCAATGGCAACGCCAAGGCCCATTTCAATCAGGCTGGCCGCGCCAATATTACCCGCCGTGCCAATGCCATAGGCACCCGGCGAATAAAGTGCCGCGCTGGCGACAAATACCGCCGCCAAACCAACCAGCGAGTGAAACGCCGCAACAAGCTGTGGCAGTGCTGTCATCTTGATCTTAAGTGCGATGACTGTACCAATCGCACCGCCGAGCAAAATACCGACAATAATGGTGGTGTATGACACGACTTCAGGCGATGCCAAGGTGGTCAGAATGGCAATCGCCATCCCCACCATGCCAAGGATATTCCCGTTACGTGCCGTTTCTGGTGAAGACAAACCGCGCAGCGACAAAATGAAGCAGACGGACGCCACCAGATACAGAAAAGCCGACAGGTTTTCCGACATTGTGTGTTCCCCCTACTTCTTTTTCTTAAACATGTGCAGCATGCGCTGCGCCACGATGAAACCGCCAAAGATGTTGACCGATGCCAGCACCACGGCAAGGAAACCCATGACCTTGGACAGGTTCATTTCAATCGGGCCAGCCGCCAAAAGCGCACCAACAATAATCACCGATGAAATGGCATTGGTCACCGCCATCAACGGCGAATGAAGGGCGGGGGTAACTTTCCACACAACGTAATAGCCAACAAAGCAGGCCAGAACAAACACCGTCAGGCCAAGCACCGTCGGGCTAACACCGCTTGTATGGACAACCGTGGTTGCGCTCGTTGCCATATCACCAGCCTGATGGGCCAGATTATCGGCAAGCTTTGCGGCCTTTTCGGCCAGCCCCAGGGCTGCATCGCGCAGCTCGTTTGCATTCTGGGTTACGGATTGATCAGCCATTTGCCATCTCCTCGCCACCGAATTTCGGATGAACAACCTTGCCATCACAGGTCAGCATGGTTTCGGCAATAATCTGGTCTTTTGGATCAAAGGTCAGCGTACCCTTATCCTTGTCGACCGACAGCGTGATGAAGTTCAAAAGGTTCTTGGCATACATCGCGGTCGCGTCGGTGGCGACGGAACTTGTGATGTTTTCCGGGCCAATAATTTTAACACCATTGGCCGTGACAATTGTTTCGCCAAGTTTCGCCCCGGCAACATTGCCGCCACGTTCCGCCGCAAGATCGATAATCACCGATCCCGGCTTCATGCCCGCCACCATATCGGCAGTGACGATTTGCGGCGCAGGTCGGCCCGGAATCAGGGCCGTGGTAATCACGATATCGGTTTTGACCAAAACGTCTTTAAGCTTGGCAGCCTGTTTGGCCTTGTACTCATCCGACATTTCCTTGGCGTAACCACCAGATGTTTCACCATCGGCAGCATCGTCTTCGTCAACTTCGATAAAGGTCCCGCCAAGGGATTGCACTTGTTCCTTAACAGCCGGGCGCACATCAAACGCGGACACCACCGCGCCAAGACGCTTGGCCGTTGCGATGGCCTGAAGCCCGGCAACACCAGCGCCGACAATAACAATACGGGCGGGTGGCAAGGTCCCGGCGGCCGTCATCATCATCGGATAAATCCGGCCAAATTCATGGGCGGCATCAATAACCGAACGATAACCGGCCAGATTGGATTGCGACGACAGAACATCCATCGACTGTGCGCGTGAAATACGCGGCATCAGCTCCATGGCAAAGGACGAAACCCCCGCCGCCGCCATTTTTTCAATAAGATCCTTGCGATCATAGGGATCCAGCAAGGCAATAACGGCTGCACCCTTTTTATAGGCGGCAAGCTCGTCGGTTTTGCCATCCACGACCGGCGGGCGCACCTTCAGGATGACATCGGCATCCTTGACGGTGGCTTTCATCGTTTTGACGATTGTCGCCCCGGCATCGGCAAAGCGATCATCCGGTATGGCGGCATCTGTTCCGGCACCAGCTTCGATTGCAACGTCAAACCCCAGACCAATCAATTTCTTGACGGTGTCTGGCGTGACGGCAACGCGCTTTTCCCCGGGCCATATTTCCTTTGGAACGGCCAGTTTCATCGCGTTCAACCTCCTTCCCTAAACATCATGAATAAGCACGGTATTTTTGTTTTTATCGTTTTTATACAACGTGATCCATATCTGGCACGCAACGTACCGGATTGGCCACGATACCCCTTGCCCGGGAAGAAAAAAGGCGGTTCTTCCGCTTTAACAGAAGAAACCGCCCGCTTTCCCACCACGCACTCCAAGACCGTAAAGCCTTGGTAA
>TARA_R110002167_G_scaffold63266_5_pt1 | contig 29925 bp, 27 predicted proteins | sample TARA_R110002167 | Tara Oceans TARA_R110002167 (sample SAMEA4398238) | marine metagenome | biome: Polar Biome; feature: [MES] marine water layer (ENVO:01000295) within the mesopelagic zone...; material: water (ENVO:00002006), including particulate matter (ENVO:01000060) such as......
TAATAGGGAAAAAAATCTATTCAATAAATTCGGAACAACGCAAAACACTTCATGTTGCTGCTGTTTTTGTAAATAACTTCACAAATCACATGTATAAAATTGGGAATGATATTTGCAAAGAGAATAATGTTCCGTTTGAAATTTTACAGCCATTGATTAAAGAAACAGCCTCAAAAATTGAATATTTATCACCAGAAAAAGCACAAACAGGTCCGGCGATTAGAAATGATAAAAAGACGATAAAAAATCACTTAGATTTGTTGGATAAAAAGCAACAGAAAATTTATAAAATCATAACAAAATCAATCAAAAATGGAAATTAGTTACAAACAATTACTTACAAATATTAATACTTTAATTTTTGATGTAGATGGTGTTCTAACAAACGGAATGGTAACGATAATGCCAGATGGAGAATTAATTAGACACATGAATATTAAAGATGGCTATGCTTTAAAAACGGCAGTTGATAAAGGTTTAAATGTGTGTATTATTTCTGGCGGAAATAATGAAGGTGTGCGAACACGTTTGGCAAATTTGGGTATTAAAGACATTTATTTAGGAGCGCATGATAAAATTAAACAATACAACGAATTGGTAGAAAAATACAATTTGAAACCAGAAAACGTATTGTATATGGGAGATGATATTCCCGATTTTCCTGTGATGAAATTAGTTGGATTACCTTGTTGCCCAAATGATGCTGCATCAGAAATTCAAAAAATATCAAAATATATTTCGGATAAAAAAGGTGGCGAAGGCTGCGTAAGAGATGTTATTGAACAAATATTGAAAGTTCAAGGAAAATGGGACAATAATTTTAATGCTAAATATGATTGATGCTAATTAAATTCATTCATTTTTTAATATCTTTCAGAAAATACTAAATTATTAACAAAAACTTACACCATGAAAAAAATAATCTTAACACTTTTTATAATTACAATTAGCGTATCTGTAAATGCACAGACCATTTTTGGAACATGGCATTCAAAAAATGAAGATACTGGTAAAGTTGATTCTGTTGTAGAAGTATATGAACATAACGGAAAAGCATTTGCTAAAATTATAGAGATTAAAAATCCTGATAGAAAAAATGCAGTTTGTGATTTATGCGATGGAAAAAATAAAAACAAACCTATTTTAGGATTAAACATTTTAACAGGTTTACAAAAAGATGGTGAAGAATGGTCTGGAGGGCAAATTTTAGATCCAAGAAATGGCAAAATATACAAATGCTACATTAAACTTGAAGGAGCTAATAAACTAAAAATTAGAGGATATATAGGATTTGCTTTAATTGGTAAAACCGCTTATTGGGAAAGAGCAGAGTAAATTTCTTCAATAATTTATAAAAAAACTATGGAGAAAATCCATTTTGGAATAAAAAATGAAAATCTTTCAACTAATAATTTTTTAGTTGAAAGATTTTTAAATGGCAATAATTCTTTACCCAATTTAAAGAACAAAAAAGGACTTTTATTTTCGATTGCTGTCTTAGAAAAATTTATAGAAAAAGAAGCTAGATATGATACACAAATTCTAAGTCTTGAAGAAAATAGAGGAATTCGATCTTTTTCTAGCGGAGAGCAAAAAAAGAGATTACTCAACTATTTAATACAACAAAAACCCGATTTTTTAATTTTAGAGAGTCCTTTTGAAAGCTTAGATGTACATGCTGTATCTGATTTAAAAGAAAACCTTATAAAGCTATCAAAAGAAATCGTTTTAATTCAACTTTTTAGCAGAAAAGAAGAAATACTACCCATAATTACACACATTTTAGAAATAGAAAACGACGAAATTACAGCTCGTATTCCAATAGAGGAATATCAATTTAATGAAACTCTTTTTACATTCAATGGCACAATTCCTAAACCAATTTCGTTTTATAAAAACATTCCGAATCAATTAATATCGCTTCAAAACATCACCGTATATTATGATGACAGCTGTATTTTAAATAACATTAATTGGACCATCAATAAAAATGAATTTTGGCAATTAATTGGTCCAAATGGTTCTGGAAAATCAACCATTTTATCGATGATTTACGGTAATAACGTAAAAGCATACGGCCAAGAAGTGTATTTATTTGGCAAGAAAAAAGGATCCGGAGAAAGTGTTTGGGAAATAAAAGAGAAAATAGGATATTTCACTCCCACCATTTTAGAACTATTTCAAAGAAGAACTACTGTAAAAGACATGATTATTTCTGGTTTTTTTGACAGCATTGGTTTATACAAAACACCCACCAATTTACAACTTCAACTAGCAGAAGAATGGATTAAATTATTAGACTTAGAGACTAAAAAAGAAACTCCTTTTAAAAATTTAGCTACAGCAACACAAAGATTGGTTTTAATTGCTAGAGCTATGATTAAGCATCCACCACTATTAATTTTAGACGAACCTTTAATAAATCTAGACAATCAATCAACTGAAATAATTGTAGCTTTAATCAATAAAATTGCTTCCGAAAGCGAGACAACAATCCTTTTTGTATCTCATAGAAATGTTGAAAATTTGAAACCTAATTATACCTACGAACTTACTCCTACTATAAACGGATCCATAGGAAAAATAAAAAAATAGACTTAATTTCTTTCTTCTAACATTGGCACAAAAGCAAAATCGCCCAATTCGTGTTTTTCAAATTCTTTGGCAGATTTTCTGATAAACAAGGTCATAATTTGAGTTTCATCTCCAACAGGAATCAACAACCTACCTCCTATTTTTAATTGCGCTAATAATGGATTTGGAACATAAGGAGCACCAGCAGTAACAATTATTTTATCAAAAGGCGCTTGTTCTGGCAAACCTTTATAACCATCACCAAAAATAAATTTTTTAGGCATATATCCTAATTTTGGTAAAAATAATATCGCCTTTTTAAATAGCTCGTGCTGTCTTTCAATTGAATACACTTCGGCATTCAACTCTAACAAAACAGCTGTTTGATATCCAGAACCTGTGCCAATTTCTAACACTTTATCACCTGGTTTTATCTCTAACATTTGCGATTGAAATGCAACTGTATAAGGTTGAGAAATTGTTTGCTCTGCGGCAATAGGAAAAGCTTTGTCTTGATACGCATGAGATTCAAAACTAGAATCAATAAAGTAGTGTCTTGGTATTTTTTTAATGGCTTTTAATACATTTTTATCTGTAATTCCTTTCGCTTCTAAAACAGTAGCTAATTGATTTCTAAGTCCTTGATGTTTTGCGGTGTCTTTCAATTTTTGGTAGATTTCTAAGGTTTAAAAATAGGAATAAATTCTTATAAAATTGTATATTTGTTACTGCTGATTTCTTAAAAATTCAGAAAACACTAAAACAAAGTCATTACGAGGAACTTACCTGCGTATAAGCATGGAAACACAAAGTACTCTATTTAATTAAGACTGCTTCAGTTTCATTGTAATGACAAAAACAGAAACAATATGTTAAAAGTTGGAGTATTAGGTGCAGGTCATCTAGGAAAAATTCATTTGCGTTTATTAAATCAATCTTCAAAATATGAATTGGTTGGTTTCTATGATCAAGACACTATAAATGCAGAAAAAGTTGCCGCAGAATTTGGGTACAAATTATTTGATTCTATCGATGATTTAATTGATGCTGTAGAAGTTGTAGATATTGTAACACCTACTTTATCTCATTTTGAATGTGCAAAAAAAGCAATCGAAAAAGGCTGTCATATTTTTATAGAAAAACCAATTGCTAAAACAGTTTTAGAGGCAGAAGCGATAAGAACTCTAGCGAGCCAATATCATGTTAAAGGGCAAGTTGGTCACGTAGAAAGATTCAATCCGGCATTTATTGCTGCCAAAGATATGATTGATAACCCGATGTTTATAGAAACGCATCGATTAGCAGAATTTAATCCAAGAGGCACAGATGTGCCCGTAGTTTTAGATTTAATGATTCATGATATTGACATTATTCTTTCTGTAGTAAAATCGAAAGTAAAAAAAGTACATGCAAGCGGAATTTCTGTAATTTCTGACACTCCGGATATTGCAAATGCAAGAATTGAATTTGAAAATGGTTGTGTTGCCAATTTAACGGCAAGTAGAATTTCTATGAAAAACATGCGTAAAAGTCGCTTTTTTCAAAAGGATGCGTATATTTCTGTGGATATGTTAGAGAAAAAAGCAGAAGTGGTAAGAATGAAAGATGTGCCAGAAAATCCGGATGATTATGCGATGATTTTACAAAATGCTGAAGGTGTTAAAAAACAAATATATTTTGACAATCCGGAAGTATTGAACAATAACGCCATTTTAGACGAGTTAGAAACTTTTGCTGATGCAATTAATAATGAAACAGAACCTGTTGTTACTTTAAGAAACGGTGCTGAAGCATTAAGAATTGCCCAAATGGTTATTGATAGTTTTTAAGGTTCCTTTTTAAAATCTAAAAGTTAAAAAATAAAAAAGTAGCTTTTAGTTATTTAAAAAAGTCGGCAATTAAACGCGTTAGGGATTGCAGTGGAAATCCTTTTTTTTTTAGACTGAATTATTAAGTTGAACTCAGGTATTAGCGCAACTAAAAATTCTATAAAAAAACGGAATAAAAAAAAGATTGAAACGGAAAGCCCGACCTTTAGGGAACGCCCAAAATAATACAAATTTAAAACAATACGTGATGAAAAATATAGCTGTAATTGGTGCTGGAACAATGGGAAACGGAATTGCGCATACGTTTGCACAATTTAATTACAAGGTTCAATTAATTGATATTTCTGAAGCTGCTCTTGAAAAAGGATTGGCAACAATTACCAAAAATTTGGATAGAATGGTTGCTAAAGAAAAAATTTCGGAAGCTGATAAACTAAAAACTTTAGCAAATATTACCACTTTTACATCCATTAAAGAAGGTGTTAAAAACACGAGTTTGGTAGTTGAAGCGGCTACAGAAAATGCTGTTTTAAAAGCGAAGATTTTTAAAGAATTAGATGAAGTTTGTGATGCAGAAACCATTTTAGCAACGAATACTTCATCAATTTCTATTACTCAAATTGCTGGCGTAACGAAAAGACCAGAAAAAGTTATTGGAATGCATTTTATGAATCCGGTGCCAATTATGAAGTTGGTGGAGATCATTAGAGGCTACAATACGAGTGATGACGTAATGAATTTTACGGTTGATTTGAGCAAAAAGATACATAAAATTCCGGTTGAAGTGAATGATTATCCTGGTTTTGTTGCCAACAGAATTTTAATGCCAATGATTAACGAATCGATTGAAACTTTGTATAACGGCGTTGCCGGTGTTGCAGAAATTGATACAGTGATGATGTTAGGAATGGCGCATCCTATGGGACCTTTGCAATTGGCAGATTTTATTGGTTTAGATGTTTGTTTGTCTATTTTAAACGTAATGTACGACGGCTTTAAAAACCCAAAATACGCACCTTGTCCGTTGTTGGTAAACATGGTAAATGCAGGTAAATTAGGTGTAAAATCTGGTGAAGGTTTTTATGATTATTCAGAGAATAGAAAAGCAGAAAAAGTAGCTAAAATGTTTTTAAAATAACCTGCTCTTTTAGATGAAAAAAAATCTTATCCTTTTAAGTTTCCTTTTTTTTATTAACACAACTTTTAGTCAGGAGAAAAAAAAATCGATTTTAAAACCCGCTAAAATTGGTTTTTTATACAATTTTGGAACGAATGAGAATTTTATTTTTAATGATGTAGATTATACCTATGCTACAAATACGTTGAAAGCGCAAGCTTTTTATAATCTAGGAACTTGGAAAAATCTTAATTTTGAATTAATAGTGCAACCTCAAGTTCAGTTTTTAAAACATCAATTAATCAATGAATCCTTTGTATTAGAAACGGAAGAAAATTATGTAGAAAAAAGAGCTGAATTCACGAAACCAAAAACCATGAATTTATATGGGTTAGAATTTGGTTTTGCTGTAAAAAAACGATTAACAGATAAATTAGATTTTCAAGGAACTGTAAGTTTAGGTTTTAGTTATATTGATACGAGAACAGAACGAATTGCAAAAGGATTTACGTTTATAGAAAATTTTTCTGTAGGATTTTCTCGTCAAATATTTACAAATTCTTTTATGTATTTAGGAACCAATTTTGGCCATGTTTCTAACTTAAACTTTCAACAGCCAAATAATGGATATAATATTTTAGGGCTTGAAATTGGGTATTCTTATATTTTAAACTAAAAAAAAACGTCTTTTGAAATCCATTCAAAAGACGTTTTTTAATCTATTTTTTTTAGTAATTATTTACCTAACCAAGAGTTTAACATCCAAATTGTTTTTTCTTGTTCTGCTATAAAATCGCTCATCATAGAATTTGTTCCTTCATCATTTGATTCATCAGAAATGTTTAAAATACTTCTTTCAATTTTTAACAATTCTGATAAAGAATTTACAACCAATTCTACACCTTCTACATCATTAGAAATGTTTTTACCAACCGCAACAGTAGCGTTTGCTAAATAATCTGTAAAAGTATGTAAAGGTTTTCCTTGTAAGGTTAAAATACGTTCTGCAATTTCATCAATCTTTACTTGAGAATCTGTATAGAACTCTTCAAATTTAACATGTAATTCAAAGAAATTCTTTCCTTTAATATTCCAATGTAAGCCTCTTAAATTTTGATAATATATTTGAAAATTTGACAGCAAACCATTTAATTCATTTACTAAATTTGCTGTTTCTTTTTTGTCTAATCCTATTATTGAAGTATTCATTTTGTATGTTTTTTTTAATGACATAAATTTACGAGAAATTTAATACAAAATACTATCACTTTAATTGATAGTTTTAATATCTTTATCAAAATTTTTTATCCAAAATGACCATAACCCAATTAAAATACGTTTTATCTGTTGCAGAATACCAGAATTTTACGGTAGCAGCAGAAAATAGTTTTGTTACGCAACCTACATTGAGTATGCAAATTCAGAAGTTAGAAGACGAATTAAGTGTAAAAATATTTAATCGTTCTAAAAAACCTATCGAATTAACAGAAGTTGGTAAAAAAATTGTACAACAAGCCAAAGTTATTGTTGATGAAAGCAACCGAATTTTAGACATCGTTCATCAACAAAAAGGATTTATTGGAGGTGAATTTAAGATAGGAATTATCCCTACCATAATGCCTACTTTATTACCGATGTTTTTACAAAACTTCACTAAAAAATATCCAAAAGTAAAGTTAATTATTGAAGAATTAACCACCGAAGATATTATCAAAAAACTAACTGATGGTCATATAGATGCTGCTATTGCTGCAACACCTTTAGAAAATGAATCTATAAGAGAAAGACCTTTATATTATGAACCTTTTGTTGGGTTAATTCCGCAAAATCATAGATTGTATAAAAACAAAACAATTACTGCAGATGAATTAGAAATGGAAGATATTTTGTTATTAGAAGACGGGCATTGTTTTAAAGACAGCGTTCTTAATTTATGTAGAACTCATAAAATTGATAATAAAAAAGGTTTTCAGCTAGAAAGTGGAAGTTTTGACACCTTGATAAAACTATCTAAAGAAGGTTTAGGAATGACACTTTTACCTTATTTACACACGCTAGATTTAAATGAAGTTGATAAATCTCATTTACGCGAATTTACAAATCCGCCACCAGCAAGAGAAGTAAGTTTAATTTATCATAAATCGCAATTAAAAATGCAATTGATAGAAGCGCTTAAGAAAACTATTGACGGTGTAATTAGAGGTGCAATTTCTTTTTCTGATGTAAAGATTATTAGTCCTTTGAATAAGAAATAAATGGTAAGACACTAATTTCACTAAGTATCACAAATTATTGATTTTCAACCATATAATGAAAAAGAGGCTGTCTGAAAAGGCAGTCTTTTTTTTGTATTTTTTTCTGATATTTCTTATTTTTAAGGATGAGTAGAAAAGTTGTTTTTAAGACGTATAATCAAGATCAGTTGAGTCTCTTACCTGCGAGTTATGACGATTTAGTTCCAAAGAATCATCCAGTTCGTATTGTAAATACGATTATTGATCATGTTGATATCAGTGCATTAGAAAAAAGTTATAAAGGTGGTGGAACCTCAAGCTATCATCCGCGAATGTTACTCAAGGTAATTGTTTACGCCTATTTACGTAATCTATATTCTTCAAGAAAAATAGAACAAGCGCTACAAGAGAATATTCACTTTATGTGGCTTAGTGGTCAAAGTAAACCCGACCACAACACCATCAACGATTTTAGAGGGAAACGCTTGCAAGGCCATCTAAAAAAAATATTTCATCAAGTTGTTTTGCTTTTAGTAGAACAAGGCGTTATTAGTTTGAAAGATATTTTTGTAGACGGTACAAAAATAGAAGCAAACGCTAATCGCTATACTTTTGTATGGGGTAAGAGTATAAAAACAAGTAAAGAACGCATCAAAAAGCAACTTAAAGAGCTCTGGTCTTATGTAGAAAAAGTGTATAAAGACGAACAACAGATACCTAATACACCTGATTTTGAAGCCATCGATGCTGATAAAATAGAAGCGACTATCAACCAAATCAATGATGCTCTAAAAGGTAAGGATATTGATAAAAAGGTAAAACAAAAGCTGAATTACGCCAAAAAGAACTGGCCTACCAATATGGCAAAGTACCAAAAACAAGAAGCCATTTTAAAAGAGCGAAACAGTTACAGTAAAACAGATCATGATGCTACTTTTATGCGAATGAAAGAGGATCATATGCAGAATGGACAACTTAAACCCGCCTACAACGTGCAGGCTTCTACCAACAATCAATACCTAACCAATTACACACTAGCACAAACAACAGCAGATACCACCACACTTAAAGACCACGTTGATAATCATATAGAAAACTATAACCAAACTCCAGAGACTCTCACTGCAGATGCAGGCTATGGAAGTGAAGAAAACTATACTGATTTAGAGGATAAAAATATCACTGCTTTTGTAAAATACAATTACTTCCATAAAGAACAACGAGAAAAAAAGAAAGAAAAAATAAATCCGTTCCATCCAGATCAGTTGCACTATGATAAAGAAACAGACACCTATTACTGTCCCATGGGACAAGCGATGACTAACATTGGTAGTTATAAAAAGAAAACAAAAAATGGTTTTGAGCAAGAAATTCATCGATATCAAGCTCAAAATTGTAATGGGTGTCCATTGATAAGTCTCTGTCATAAATCCAAATACAATCGCATCATAGAACGCAATTACAATCTAATGCGACTAAAAGCAAAAGCTAGAACATTATTAACCAGTGAGCAAGGTATCGCTAAAAGAAAACAACGTTGCTGGGATGTGGAAGCTGTTTTTGGAAATATAAAACACAATATGAACTTTAAACGCTTTATGTTAAGAGGAATTGATAAAGTAAATGTAGAAATAGGGCTAATCGCAATGGCACACAACTTGAATAAGTACAGTTTAGCGATATAAAATCGCTTTTACTTTTATAAAATTGAACTTTTTAACCCAACAAATCAAAATCAAAACAATAAACTAAAAAGACACAAAAAAGAAAATCGCCTAAAAATTACTTTTTAGACGACCTCTTTTTCATTATAATTAGTTTCTTACTTCATTTTTAAGAATACATTGAATCGCGTAATTCTTTAATTTTTGGATCTGATAAATAATCATCAAAAGTAGTGTATCTATCAATAACTCCTTTAGGCGTTAATTCTATAACTCTGTTTGCAACCGTTTGTGCAAATTCATGATCATGAGTAGAAAACAATACTGTTCCTTTAAAGTTGATTAATGAATTATTTAAAGACTGAATTGATTCTAAATCTAAGTGATTTGTTGGCTCATCTAAAATTAAAATATTCGCTCTTTTCATCATCATTCTAGAAAGCATGCAACGTACTTTTTCTCCTCCAGAAAGCACATTACTTTTCTTTAAAGCTTCTTCACCAGAAAAAATCATTTTTCCTAAAAATCCTCTTAAAAAAACTTCTTCACGCTCTTCTTCTGTTTGTGCATATTGTCTTAACCAATCTACTAAATTTAATTCTCCGTTTTGAAAAAATGATGAATTATCTAGCGGTAAATACGATTGAGTTGTAGTAACTCCCCAAGAAAATTTACCAGCATCTGCTTTTTCGTTATCGGTTATAATCTGATAAAAAGCAGTAATTGCTCTAGAATTTCTAGAAATTACGGCGATCTTATCTCCTTTATTTAGGTTGATATGCACATTATCAAATAATTTTTCGCCTTCAAATTCTTTAGATAATCCCTCAACATTTAAAATCTGATCTCCGGCTTCTCGATCTCTATCAAAAATAATTGCAGGATAACGTCTACTTGATGGTTTAATATCTTCAACATTTAATTTTTCGATCATTTTTTTACGAGAAGTAGCTTGTTTCGACTTCGCAACATTGGCAGAAAAACGACGGATAAATTCTTCTAATTCTTTCTTTTTATCTTCTGCTTTTTTGTTTTGTTGTGCTCTTTGTTTCGCTGCTAACTGGCTAGATTCGTACCAAAAAGTATAATTACCAGAGTAATTATTTATTTTGCTATAATCAATATCAGAAATATGTGTACACACGGCATCTAAAAAGTGTCTATCATGCGAAACCACAATTACACAGTTATCAAAATTTGCAATAAAATTTTCTAACCAAGCAATCGTTTCAAAATCTAAATCATTGGTTGGCTCATCCATGATTAATACATCTGGATTTCCAAAAAGTGCTTGCGAAATTAACACACGAACTTTTTGTTTACCATCCAAATCTTTCATCAAAGTAAAGTGTAAGTCTTCCGAAATACCTACGTTAGATAGCATTGCAGCCGCATCAGAATCTGCATTCCAACCGTTCATTTCCTCAAATTTTATTTGAAGTTCGCCAATTTTTTCTGCATTTTCATCCGTATAATCAGCATATAAGGCATCTATTTCCTTTTTAATTTTAAACAGCTCTTTGTTACCCATAACAACTGTTTCAAGCACAGGGAATTCATCAAAAGCATAATGATCTTGAGATAAAACAGACATTCTTTTTCCTTTCTCTAAATGAACTTGACCAGAAGTTGGATCTTGCTTACCTGAAATAATTTTTAAAAAAGTCGATTTTCCCGCCCCATTTGCACCGATAATTCCGTAACAATTTCCTTGAAGAAACTTTGTACTTACTTCATCAAACAAAATACGTTTTCCAAACTGAACAGATAAATTAGAAACTGATAACATAATAATATTTTAAATTTCTGCAAAAGTAGTAAATTGATTTCTCTTTTCTTGTCTCATTTTTATATGGTTTTTATAAAAGTATCATCTTGATACTTAAAATCTATAGTTCATATTTTTAACAGCGTATTAACAACTAAGGCAACGATGAATACCTAAATTTGTTACGAGGTATTTTAGCCCTAAACTAATATGACAAAAAAATTATTTTATTTTTTTTCTTTACTACTTTTAACAGTCTTAATTGGCTGTGAATCTAGCAAAAAAGACACTATAACTTATTTTGGTGGTAAAATTATTAATCCAAAATCTAATAAGGTGATTCTTTTTTCGATGGATAAAGTAATCGACACTTTTTACTTGGATCAAGAAAATAAATTTCTTGGAAAGCTAAAAAACGTAAATGAAGGTTTGTACTACTTTTTTCATGGTGATGAAAACCAATACTTCTACTTAGAGCCTAAAGATAGCTTAATGTTGCGTATAAATACTTGGGATTTTGATGAGTCTTTGCAATTTGCTGGTGAAGGAGCCGAAAGAAATAATATTTTAATTGATTGCTTTTTAGAAAACGAAAAAGAGAAAAAAACTTTTAATGATTATTACGAATTACAACCTAAAAAATTTGAGAAGAAAGTAGCCTATTTAACCAAGTTAAAGTTAAAAACTTATGATGAATATCTAGAAAGCCACCCAGACGAAACAGATGGTTTTAAAGAAATTTTAAAAGTTGCTCTTACTTTTCCTTTGTATGAACGTATTGAAAAATATCCTATTATTTATGCCAAACACTCGGAATCTGGTAATTTTCCTAAATTAGACAACTCTTTTTTTGAATACAGAAAGTTATTAAAAATAGACAATGATTCTTTAATGTATTACCCTCCTTACTTTCAGTATGTAAGAACTTTATTATACAGCAAAACCTATGCATTAGGTCATCCGGCGGTGAAAAGCAATTACTCTGCAAAATTTACCATCGACTTATTAAAAACGATTGATAAAAACATTAATTCTGAGGTTTCAAAAAATGTATTTCTAAAACAAACTGTTATTAGTCACTTTTACAATAAATCTAGTTGTCAAATTCATGAAGAACCTTTTGATCTATTTTTTGAATTAAGCACAAATAAAAAAGATAAAGAACAAATTCAAAATATAATTAATGACTCGAAAGCAGTCATTAAAAATAATATATTACCCGATTTTAATGTCATCGATTCAACTCAAACACAAAGACCTATAAGTGAAATTATAAAAAATAAAAATGTACTTCTTTTCTTTTGGAGCGCAGAATACTACACAGAAAACTTTATTACTTCGAGAATAAATTATTTATCAGAAGCATACCCAATGGTTACTTTTATTCAAATAAATATAGATGGAATTAACAATGACAGCTTTAAAAATACAGGTGTTAAAAATGAATTTTATTTAGATTCTAAAAGCCACGCAAATACTTTTTTAACAAGTAAAATGCCGCGCTGTATTTTGGTAAATAAGCAAGGAAAAGTTACAAATGGTTATGCATCATTTTCATCTTTTAACATAAACCCTTATTTAAAGGCACTTAGCGAAAATTAATTAATTCGTTTTTAATCTATTATATCAAAAATTTAAAGTACCTTTGCACGATTTTAAAAGTGAGATGTCTCAATAAAAATCAAGTCCAATTATTATAATCAGGTTTGCAGGTGGGCGTTCTGTGAATCTACAAAAACACAGTAATGTCAACATTTAAAGAATTAGGTTTAAAAGAACCTATCATCAAAGCATTAACAGATTTAGGGTACGAAAGTCCAACTGTTATTCAAGAAAAAGCAATTCCTCAAATAATTTCTTCAACAAGCGATTTAAAGGCTTTTGCACAAACAGGAACAGGTAAAACAGCTGCTTTTAGCTTACCAATTCTAGAACTTATAGATACTAGTAGTAGTAATGTACAAGCTATTATTTTATCACCTACGAGAGAACTTGCCGTTCAAATTGGTAACAATATTAAAGACTTTAGTAAATATTTAAAAGACGTTAATGTAACGACTGTTTATGGAGGATCTAGTATGGAAGAGCAAATTAGATCTTTAAAAAGAGGATCTCAAATTGTGGTTGGTACCCCAGGTAGAACTGTAGATTTAATTAATAGAAGAGCTTTAAAACTTGGTAACGTTAAATGGTTAGTTTTAGACGAAGCCGATGAAATGTTAAACATGGGCTTTAAAGACGAATTAGATGCCGTTTTAGAAGCTACTCCAGATACGAAACAAACTTTATTATTTTCTGCAACCTTTCCTAATGAGGTAGAGTCTATTGCAAGAAATTACATGAAAAAACCAGTAGAAATTACTTCTGGTCAGAAAAATCAAGGAGCAGATAGTGTAAGTCACGAATATTATTCGGTTACAGAAAGAACAAGATACCCAGCATTAAAAAGAATCGCAGATTTAAATCCTGATATTTATGCAATCATTTTTTGTAGAACTCGTAGAGAAACTCAAGAAGTTGCAGACAATTTAATTAAAGACGGTTATAGTGCTGATGCTTTACATGGAGATTTATCTCAAGGGCAGAGAGATTCTGTAATGGGTAAATTTAGAAGTAAAACCATACAAATATTAGTAGCTACAGACGTTGCTGCTCGTGGATTGGATGTAAATGAATTAACGCACGTTTTAAATCATAAATTACCAGACCAAATAGAAAACTATACGCATAGAAGTGGAAGAACTGGTAGAGCTGGTAATATTGGGATTTCTATTGTTTTAGTAAATGGAAAAGAAAAAGGGAAGTTAAGAGCTATTGAAAAAATCATTCAAAAGAAATTTGTAGAAACAAAAGTGCCTACAGGTAAAGAAATTGTGCAAAATCAACTAATGAATTTAATTGATAAAGTACAAGCTACAGAAGTAAATGAATCTGAGATTAAAGAATTTTTACCAAGTATTTACGATAAATTAAAAGATTTAGATAGAGAAGAATTAATTCAGAAATTTGTTTCATTAGAGTTTAACACTATGTTAGCTTATTATGAAAATGCTAAAGATTTAAACGATTTATCTAAAGATAATTCAAGATCTAGAGATACAGCAGATAATATGACACGCTTTTTCATCAATATTGGTAGAAAAGACAACTTAAATCCTGGAAAATTAATTGGTTTAATTAACGACCAAAATATTGGTGATAAAATAGAAATTGGCGCAATTGATATTTTAGATACATTCTCTTTCTTTGAAATTGATAAAAATTACGAAGACAAAACTTTAGAAGCATTTGCAGCTAACCAACCAGATTTTGACGGTCGTTCTGTAAATATTGAAATCACCAAAAAAGATCGCTCAGGCGGTGGTGGCGGGAGAAGAGGCGGTAAAAAACCTTTTGCTAAAAAAGATGGCGGTTTTGGAAGACGTAAAAGTGCAGAAGGTTCTTCTTCATCTGATGGAGGAAGAAAAAGAAGTGCTAGACCTGCTGACAGACCAGATAGAGGTTCTGCAGATAGAAAAACTGGTGGTTTCGGAAGAAGACGTAGAGAAAGATAGAATACTACAATAATAATTTAAAAGCCTCACATTTTTTTGTGAGGCTTTTTTTATTTCTTAATTTTTAAATATTCAACAACTGCTTTTCTAATATCAAAAGCCAATTCGTTATTCTTTGGTTTATAAATAGATACTACTTCCTTATTTTCTGATGACAAAAAAGGAATATCAAAACCTTGTAATAAATAATCAGAAAAAGCTACAGTGTAGATTTTATTGATGTTTAGTTCTTGGTTTTGAATCATCCACTTCTCTCCTACTTTTTCTACGTTATAATGTTGTAAATAAGCCCCTGTTCCTGCCGCTAAAAGACCATAATCTAAAACACGTTTTAATAATCTTCCTTTAATTTCAACTTTAAAAATTGGGCCACCATAAGGTAAAACTCTAAAAATATCTACTGCATTAATGTTACCTTGCAATTCATCGTCAATTCTAATTGAACCGCCATTTACAATAGCGCAATCTACCTTATCATCAAAAGCAAAAGACATCGATTTAGTGATAATCGTTCCTAAATTAGTTTGCTCACTTCTAACTTGTGTATCTCTACCGTCTAAAGGAATTTTTGTAGCATAAATTATTTCATTTGGATTCTGAATAATTTCTTTAATCTCAGTTTTTAAAATATTTTGCCACTTATCAACCACTAAACCAACCTTTTCATCACTTTTAATAGAAGAATTTATTTCTTTTAATTCTGATTTCACAATTGTTTTCTTCGTCTTTTTATCATACGAAATTCTATGAATATAAGCCGTTTTTGCATTTGCATCTGCTTTAGAAATAATTACATTTCCTATTTTATCATAAGAATTTGTATGCTCATGTCCGCCCATTATTAAAGGTAAATCAGGAATTAACTTTGCAATTCTTTTATCATTTGTCAATTTAACGTGTGTTAGACCAAAAACAACATCAACAGAATCTTTGATGGCTGCGTAAGAAGCTCTTGCTGCTACAAACATATTTCCGTATTCTACGTAATCAACAGGATTTGACGGAATACAAACACTTATAAAACCTACTTTTATTTTTGTGCCATCTTTATCTGTAAATTCTTTGATAAATGTTTCTCTTAAAGGTATTTGTTTTCCTTCTTTTTCTTTATAAAACGGAATGGATTTTTCTTTTGTTTTTAATTTTACGTTGGCAGAAATCCAAGGAAAATTACTTTCATTTAAACGTTTTTGCAAATCATTTTGAGAAACATCAAACTCATGATTTCCAAAAGCAACTAAATCTACATTCATAGCATTTAAAACTTCAACCATTTGTTTTCCACGAACTCTTTCTCCGTCAACTTTTATGGTTCCTAATAAAGAAGGATTTAAAAAATCGCCCGCCAAAAACAACATGGTGTTTTTATTTTCTTTCAATAATTCTTGATGTACAGTTGCAACTCGTGCCATTCCACCAAATTCTCCTCCTTGAATTGGCGCAATTTCATACACATCATTAATTTGTAAAAAAGTAAACTCAATTTTGTCATCATCTTTTTTACAAGAAAAAAAAGACACGATTACTAGGATAAAAATGATTTTTGTTGATAGTTGCATAGAAAGAAAATTAAACTAAAAATTATATTTTTAGGATTTTTAGAGTATCAAAAATAAGAACATAAAACAAGAAACCCATCAAAATTTTGATGGGTTTCTAAAATAAAACAAGAATTACTATTCTTAATTAGAACCAATATTACCTTGAGCAACAATTGTTGATAATTGAGTTGCACTTAAATGTACGTTTATATAACCATTATAAGTTAATATTTGATCATAAGTAATTGCAGTACTATTATCTAGAGTAGCAACTTGAGTAGCGCTTAACCCCGTATCACCATTTACAGCATTAAAAGTAAATGCAATTCCGCCGCCTGTTGCAGCATTATTTTGATGAATATGTGCTGGATGCAAACCTCCTGCAGGAGTATTTTGGATTGCTAAAACAGCCAAAGCCGTTCCATTTACTCTTTTGTAAAAAGTAGCTGTTCCTTGGATTGTAGCTACATCTTTTTCTGATAAAGTATATGATTTAGAATCTCCTGTTAACTCATTTTGACCTATATCTCCCTGTGCAACAATAGTTGATAGTGAGGTAGTGCTTAAATGTACATTTACGTAACCATTAATATTTGTAATATCTGAATACGATAAAGCCACACCACTATCTAAAGCGGCAACGTTTGTAGCGCTCATTCCAGTATCTCCATTTACAGGATTAAAACTAAATAAAATACCTCCTCCTTCTGCAGCAGTATTCGCATGAATATGTGCTGGATGAGAACCGCCAGCTGGTGTACCTGTTAACATAATTTCTGCCAATGCTTCTCCATTTACTCTTTCCGAGAAAACTACATTTCCAGAAATACCTGCAACAGCTTTAGAACCTAAATCATACGTTTTCGTCATTCCTGTTAAATCGTTCTGACCTATATCTCCTTGAGCAACTATAGTTCCTAATTCACTTGCACTTAAATGTACATTTACATAACCATCAATATTTGAAATATCTGAATACGATAAAGCTGCTCCACTATCTAAAGTAGCAACGTTTGTAATACTCATTCCTGTGTCTCCATTTACAGGATTAAAACTAAATAAAATACCTCCTCCTTCTGCAGCAGTATTCGCATGAATATGTGCTGGATGAGAACCGCCAGCTGGTGTACCTGTTAACATAATTTCTGCCAATGCTTCTCCATTTAGTCTTTCAGAGAAAACTACGTTTCCAGAAATTCCTGCAACAGCTTTAGAACCTAAATCATACGTTTTTGTCATTCCTGTTAAATCATTCTGACCTATATCTCCCTGAGCAACTATAGTTCCTAAATCACTTGCACTTAAGTGTACATTTATATAACCATCAAAATTTAGTAATTGATTATACGTTACTGCTGTACCATCGTTTAAAGCAGAAACAGTTATTTCACTTTTACCTGTATCACCATTTACTGGTTCTAATGATAATGCTATATCTCCACCTTCTGCAGCTGTATTAAAATGAATATGAGCTGGATGCGAACCTCCTGCTGGTGTGCCAGAAATGTCTAACAAAATAGTTACAGATGCATCAGAATTTTCTACAAAAGTTGCAGTACCTGAGATTCCCGCTACAGCTTTTGTTGATAAATCATAAGTAACTGAATTGCCTGTTGGTAATGGAATTACCATTTCATCATCATTATTACAATTAAAAAGGAATAATGATACTGAAAATAATAAAATAATAGATTTTAATTTTCTCATGTTGTTTAATTTTGTTTAACTTATTTTAACCAAAACTAAACAATAAAATATCTCAACAGCGTATTAAAATTTTATTTTAACAAATATTTAAGAATAAACACAGTAACTAATTGATAATTCACAGGCTAAATGACTGTTCTATTTTTTTAAAAAATAATTAATTTTGTTACACAAATAGCGAGAACAATTAAACAATACAGGAAATAAATTCAGGAAATCAGAAAGGAAAGTAAAATATAAAATTTAAATAAAAACCTCTAATGCTTTGTTATAAGCGCTTTCAAAACTCATTGGTTTTATATTTGTATCGGCTTTTTCAGCAGTAAAATAACTCAACAATTTTTCTGTTGGCATATTTCCTGTTAATTCGTCTTTTGCCATTGGGCAACCTCCATAACCTTTAATTGCACCATCAAAACGCAAACAGCCAGCTTTGTAAGCTGCGTCAACTTTTTCATGCCATTTATCTGGTGTTGTGTGCAAATGTGCACCAAACTCAATTTTTGGATACAACGGAATTAAATTTGAAAACAAATACGAAATAACATCTGGAGTTGAGCTGCCAACAGTGTCTGAAAGTGATAAAATTTTAACCCCCATACTAGAAAGTTTTTCGGTCCAATTACCAACAATATCAACATTCCAAGGATCTCCATAAGGGTTTCCAAAACCCATAGATAAATAAGCAACTACTTCCTTTTTTGATTTATCAGCAATCGTTAAAATTTCGTCTAAAGCTTCTATAGATTCTTCAATAGTTTTGTGCGTATTACGCATTTGAAAATTTTCTGAAATAGAAAAAGGATATCCAAGATAATCAATCTCTTCAAATTGTGATGCATCTTCTGCGCCTCTTACATTTGCAATAATTGCCAACAATTTACTTTGCGTTCTAGATAAATCTAATTGCGCCAAAACAGCAGCAGTATCTCGCATTTGAGGAATTGCTTTTGGAGACACAAAACTACCAAAATCGATGGTATCAAAACCAACTTTTAATAAGGAATTGATATACAATGCCTTTTTATCTGTGGATATAAAATGAGATTTTATACCTTGCATGGCATCTCTAGGACATTCTATGATTTTGACTTTTTTCATCAATTCAAATATAGATAAAGTAATGTAGTTGCAAAATTTTTTCTATTGATTATTATTCTGTTTATGTAAATTTGCTTTTAAATGCAGCTATCAAAAAAAATATTACCCATAATTGTTATTTCTCAATTTTTTTGCACCTCGCTTTGGTTTGCCGGCAACGGTGTAATGAGTAGCCTGGTAACAACATATAAATTACCAGAAAATGCTTTATCTTTATTAACTTCTGCTGTTCAATTTGGTTTTATAACTGGAACTTTAACATTTGCCTTATTTACAATTGCAGATCGTTTTTCGCCATCAAAAGTTTTTTTTATAAGTGCATTACTTGGCGCTTTATTTAATATAGGTTTCATTTTAGAAAATCAGACTTTATTTAGTTTGATAAGTTTACGTTTTTTTACAGGTTTTTTCTTGGCAGGAATTTATCCCGTAGGAATGAAAATTGCCACAGATTATTATCAAAAAGGATTAGGAAAATCTTTAGGTTTTTTAGTTGGAGCTTTAGTTTTAGGAACTGCTCTGCCCCACTTATTAAAAGATCTATTCATAAATCTATCCTGGAAAATTGTACTCTTTACAACTTCTACATTAGCTGTAATTGGCGGATTATTAATGTTGCTATTTGTTAAAAATGGTCCTTTTAGAAAACCGAGTACAACTTTAGATATTTCAATTTGTTTTACAGTTTTTAAAAATGTTAATTTTAGAAAAGCTGCTTTTGGATATTTTGGCCATATGTGGGAATTGTACACTTTTTGGGCTTTTGTACCCGTTTTATTATTCACTTATCAGAATTTGCATCCAGAAATAAACTTTAACATTTCACTGTTGTCTTTTATAATTATTGCAAGTGGTAGTATTTCTTGTGTTTTAGGCGGATATGTTTCACAGAAATTTGGAGTTAAAAAAACTGCTTTTAGCTTTTTATTTTTATCCTGCGTTTGCTGTATTGCAGCTCCATTTGTTTTACACTTAGCTAATAAAACTATTTTTATCCTTTTCTTACTTTTTTGGGGCATGGTAGTTATAGCAGACTCTCCTTTATTTTCAACTTTAATTGCTCAAAATGCTCCATCAAAAGATAAAGGCACAGCATTAACTATTGTAAATTCCATAGGATTTTTAATAACTATTATAAGCATTCAAATGATAGGTGGTTTTATAAATTTAACAGATTCGACTATCGTATTTTCTATTTTAGCAATTGGCCCTATTTTAGGTTTGATGAGTTTAAAACAGACCAAAATATTGGGTATACCACTTATAAAATAACATAAGGTGTATTTAAAATAAAGTTTTAAATATTTTACTTTTAGAGATATATCTATGACAAACAAAAAAATAAATTTATAACACATTAATGCTATTTGTTAATACGTCGTTAAAAACTCGGCATTTATATAAATAGTTTTTCTTTTTACCTTATTTTTGGCTAAATTAAAAATTTGAAAAATGGCAAATATTACACTTAAAGGAAACGCAATAAATACAATAGGAAACTTACCTAAATCAGGAACAAAAGCACCTGATTTTAAGCTTACTGCAGTAGATTTATCAACAAAAAGCTTAACCGATTTTAATGGTAAAAAAGTAATTTTAAATATTTTTCCAAGTGTAGATACTGGTACGTGCGCTACCTCTGTTAGAGAGTTTAATAAAAAAGCAGCAGATTTAGAAAACACAGTAGTTTTATGTATTTCTAAAGATTTACCATTTGCTCAAGCTCGTTTTTGTGGTGCAGAAGGTATTGAAAATGTTGTGATGCTTTCTGATTTTGCTACCGGTAATTTTGGTAAAGATTATGAATTAGAAATTACAAACGGACCACTTGCACATTTACACTCTAGAGCAATTGTTATTTTAGACGTTAATGGAAATGTAACCTACACAGAACAAGTTTCTGAAATTGTTAACGAACCAAATTACCAAGCTGCTTTAAAAGCAATTTAATTTATGAAGAATCCTAATGATGGTTATTTAAGAGGACGATTAAGGAGTTTAAAATATGCCTTTAAAGGTTTTTATATTTTAATTACAACAGAAGATAGTATAAAAGCTCAATTATTTTTTGCCTTAATTGCAACTATATTAGGATTTTATTTTAATATATCTTCAACCGAATGGTGTTTACAATTTATTGTTATTGGCCTTGTTTTAGTGGCAGAAGCAGCAAATACTGCAATTGAAGAATTAGCAGATTTTGTGCATCCAGAATTTCATGTAAAAATTGGGTTAGTTAAAGATATAGCTGCTGGCATACCAACATTTGCAGCACTTATTTCTTTAATAGTTGCAGGTTTTATCTATGTACCTAAAATTTTATTGTTATTTTAAGTAAATAGGTATATTTACTTTTTAAAAAGTATTATTAAATTTTAATGGCTAGAAAAAAAATAAGCACCCATAAATCAACAGTTAAAAAAGCAGAGAAAACAAACTTTTTTTCTTTTTTAAAAACAAGACAATCAAAAACACTTTTTTCAATATTTTTAATATTGTTTGCAGTGTTTTTGGGCATTGCCTTTATATCATTCTTTTTTAATTGGCAAGAAGATCAAAGTTCTTTAAATTATTTAACTGATAAAACGGTCGACAGTAAAAATCTATTAGGCAAAATTGGCGCTAATTTAAGTAACTATTTTATATATGACGGTTTTGGTTTAGCTGCGTTTATAATTGCATATCAAGTTTTTTTAACAGGATTTCAGCTACTTGTAAAAAATAAACTTTCGAAAATAATTATATCCTGGAATTGGAGTTTACTATCTATGTTATGGATTTCTGTTACTTTAGGATTCTTAAACGTAAAATATGCACTTTTATCTGGCGTTGTAGGTTTTGAAATCAACCATTATTTACAAGCATTTATTGGTAAAACAGGTTTAATTATCGTTTTACTTTTTACATTTGTTACGTACTTAATTATTCGTTATAAGGTTTCTTTGGATACTTATATTGAAAATATAAAGCAAAAAAAGTTAGATAGAGAAGTAAACGATTTAGAAAATGAAAGTGTCGAAAACTCATCCGATAAAACAATTAGTAAAACTGTTTTAAATGATAATACTGATGAGGAAGAAAGTTCTGATACAATATCTTTAAGCAAGAATAAAAAATCAAACTTCGAAATACCATCAGAAAACTTACAGCCAACAATTCAAAAACACTCTACTATTTCATCAGAAAACGGAGGAATTGTTTTAAAAATTGATAAAGTTCCTGAATTAAATATTGTTGAAAAAGAAATAGAAATTGATATCGAAGAAACCGAAGAAGAAGAATCTTCTGCAGAAAATCTCTCTGATAAATTAGTAAAAGATTTTGGAGAATTTGATCCTACTTTAGAATTATCCAACTTTAAGTTTCCAACTTTTAATTTATTAAAACAATACAACGAAAGTATTTCTATTGATCCACAAGAATTAGAGGCAAACAAAGATAGAATTGTAGATACTTTAAAAAACTATAAAATTGGAATTGCAGAAATTAAAGCGACTGTTGGACCAACGATTACTTTATATGAAATTGTTCCTGAAGCCGGAATTAGAATTTCTAAAATTAAAAATTTAGAAGATGATATTGCCTTGTCTTTATCTGCTTTAGGAATTAGAATTATTGCTCCGATTCCTGGAAAAGGTACAATTGGTATAGAAGTACCAAATAAAAAAGCAACCATTGTTTCTATGCATTCTGTTATTTCTTCAAAGAAATTTCAAGAAAGTCAAATGGAATTGCCTATTGCTTTAGGTAAAACAATATCAAACGAAACTTTTGTTGTGGATTTGGCTAAAATGCCTCACTTATTAATGGCTGGAGCAACGGGTCAAGGAAAATCTGTTGGTTTAAATGCGGTTTTAACATCACTTTTATATAAGAAACATCCTGCTGAAGTAAAATTTATTTTGGTAGATCCTAAAAAAGTAGAATTAACGTTATTTAATAAAATTGAGCGTCATTATTTAGCAAAACTCCCAAATGTAGAAGAGGCAATAATTACGGATACAACAAAAGTTGTACACACATTAAATTCTTTATGTATTGAAATGGATAACAGGTACGACTTGTTAAAATTAGCCATGGTTAGAAACATTAAAGAATATAATGTTAAGTTTAAAAAACGTAAATTAAACCCTAATGATGGGCATCATTTTTTACCTTACATCGTATTAGTAATTGATGAATTTGCTGATTTAATTATGACTGCCGGTAAGGAAGTAGAAACCCCTATTGCACGTTTAGCTCAGTTGGCTAGAGCAATTGGAATCCATTTAATTGTGGCTACTCAAAGACCGTCTGTAAACGTAATTACGGGTATTATAAAAGCAAATTTCCCTGCAAGAATTGCTTTTAGAGTTACCTCAAAAATAGATTCTAGAACTATTTTAGACTCAGGTGGAGCTGATCAATTAATTGGTCGTGGAGATTTACTTTATACTGCTGGTAATGAGCTGAGCAGAATTCAGTGTGCATTTGTAGACACTCCAGAGGTTGAAAAAATAACTGATTTTATTGGTTCTCAAAAAGCATATGCAGAAGCTTATTTATTACCAGAATATGTAGACGACGAAAGTGGCACAAGTATTGATATTGATATTTCTGACAGAGATAAATTATTTAAAGATGCCGCAGAAATTATTGTTACAGCGCAACAAGGTTCTGCTTCTTTGTTACAAAGAAAATTAAAATTAGGATACAATAGAGCTGGAAGATTAATTGATCAATTAGAGGCTGCTGGTATTGTTGGTGGCTTTGAAGGTAGCAAAGCAAGGCAAGTTTTAGTTGCAGATTTTGTTGCATTAGAACAATTATTAGAAAACGAAAAGAATTTATAAACCTCGATACAAATCGAGTTGACACTTATTAAATATGAAAAAATTTACAACTTTATTATTAAGCTTATTTATTACAGCAATTACTTTTTCTCAAAATTCAAAAGAAGCAAAATCTTTACTTGAACAAGTTTCTGCAAAAATGGGCGCTTATCAAAATATGTTTATTGGGTTTAGTCAAACTTTAAGCAACCAAGAAGCGGGTATAAAAGAAGGTGATGAACCACCAATTAGAGGCGAAATTTATTTACAAGGAGAAAAATACAATCTAAAATATTTAGGTAATAATTTTATCTACGATGGTAAAAAATTATATGTCATTAATAATGACGAAAAAGAAATCTCTATCACTACTGGCGATTTAGATGGTGACGATGGTTTTATTTACCCTTCTAAACTATTAACTTTTTACAAAAATGGGTATAATTTTAAAATGGGTAAGCTACAAGACATGAATGGTAGAAAAATTCAGTATGTAACGTTAAACCCAATTGATAGCGATTCAGACATTGTAAAAGTAGAGTTAGGTATTGATGCTAAAACTATGCATATTTACAAATTGATTCAAACAGGATCTAATGGGTCTAAAACGACATTTACGATCACAGATTTTAAGAGTAATCAAACACTATCAGAATCATTTTTTAAATTCGACAAAAAAAAGTATTTAAATCAGAATTATACAATAGATTAATTATTTCAATTAACAGAAAAATAGTAGCATCTTAATTATTAAGATGCTATTTTTACGTTTTATGAAAATTTTAGATAAATACATCCTAAAAAGTTTTTTTAGACCTTTTATAGCAACATTTTTAATAGTACTTTTTGTGCTAGTAATGCAAGCTTTATGGCAAGCATTTGAAAATATTGCAGGTAAGGGTATTAGCCTAATTTTTATATTAAAGTTTTTGTATTATACAACTTTAATGATCATTCCGCAGGCATTACCAATTGGTGTATTATTATCATCCATAATGGCTCTAGGAACTTTAGGCGAAAATTATGAATTTGCCGCAGCAAAATCTGCTGGTGTTTCTTTACAACGTTTAGTTAGACCTCTTGGAATTTTAGCTATTTTTTTAAGCGGAATTAACTTTTTGTTTTTAAACAATGTGTATCCTTATGCAGTTTATGAACAAATTAATTTAAAAAATAATATTAAAAAGAAACAACCAGCAATGGCTTTAATTCCTGGAAGTTTTAATGCAGATTTACCCGGCTATCAAATAAAGTTTGATGAAAAATATGGTGAAGATAAAAACCTCTTAAAAAATGTTTTAATCTATGATTTAAAAAGCAATAGAGGAAATCAAAAAGTAATTACTGCAAAAAGCGGTAAAATTGTTACTGAAGAAGGAAGTAGGTATATGACCTTTATTTTATATGATGGTAATTATTATGAAGAACATATAAAATCTGCCAGAACCTCTATAAAAAGAGCAAAAATGGCAGCATCAAACGCTACTTTTAAAGAATATGAATTTAATATAGATATTGGAGGTTTAAGCACAGCAGTGGATACTACAAAAAGTAAAGGATATCCAATGATGTATACTTTAAAGGAGATTAAAGATACAATTCCTAAATTAAAAGAAAAATATTACGAAGAGTTAGATATTAGAGCAAGAAATATTTTTTTAAGCACGCAAGCAAGTGACTTATATAAATACCCAGATTCTCTAAAAAATAAAAAATTAGATAGTAATGTTATTCAAAATTTTGAAGATAAAGAAAAAGTTACCATTTTAAATTCTGCCATTGCAAAAACGAATAGAGTTGTTAGCACTTTAAACAACAATAACGTTACAATTAAATGGGGTAGAAAAATATTGAACTTTTACGACACCGAATACTATAACAGATTTGCATTTTCATTATCTTGTATTATACTCTTTTTTATAGGTGCTCCGTTAGGATCTATTATTAGAAAGGGTGGTTTTGGATTGCCAATGATTTTAGCAATAGCAATATATGTTATCTATTTCTTTGCAAATACTTTTGGGAAAAACCTGGCAGAAGAAAGCTCAATAACATCCTTTTTAGGCTCTTGGATTTCAGCGATAATTATGACACCAGTTGCTATTTTGCTAACAAGAAGAGCTACTAAAGACAAAGGTATTTTTAATATAAATTCCTTTTTACAACCAATTACAAATTTTTTCAAAAAATTTACACCAAAGAAAAGTACCAAAATATGACGGCACAAGATGTTAAAATAAATACTCAATTAAACACTATAGAAGAAGCAATTAACGATATTAGAAATGGTAAAGTTATAATTGTTGTTGATGATGAAAATCGTGAAAATGAAGGAGACTTTTTAGCTGCCGCAGAAAAAGTTACTCCAGAAATGGTCAATTTTATGGCAACTCATGGACGTGGTTTAATTTGTACACCATTAACTGAAAAACGATGTAAAGAATTAGAACTAGGAATGATGGTACATAACAACACCGATCCTATGGAAACTGCCTTTACAGTTTCTGTTGATTTACGTGGAAAGGGTGTTACTACCGGTATATCAGCATCAGATAGAGCCTTAACAATTAATGCACTAATTGATAGCTCAACAAAACCTTTTGATTTAGCAAGACCCGGTCATATTTTCCCTTTAAGAGCTAAAGAAGGAGGTGTGTTACGCAGAACGGGGCATACAGAAGCTGCTATTGACTTTGCTCGCTTAGCTGGTTTAAAACCAGCAGGGGTTATTGTAGAAATCATGAACGAAGATGGCACAATGGCACGTCTGCCAGAACTTTTAAAAGTCGCAAAAAAATTCGATATCAAAATTGTTTCTATAGAAGATTTAGTGGCCTACAGAATGGAACATGATTCTTTAATTGAAAAGAAGGAGGATTTTGAAATTGAAACTCGTTTTGGAAAATTTAGATTAAGAGCTTACAAACAAACCACAAATAATCAAGTTCATATTGCGCTTACAAAAGGTTCTTGGACAAACGACGAAGGTGTTTTAACTAGAATAAATTCTACTTTAGTAAATAATGATATTCTTGGCACTTTAACAAATAATGCTGATAAAAAACTAGACCAAATGTTTCAAGTAATAAATGAAGCACAAAAAGGCGCTATTTTATTTATCAATCAACAAAATGAATCTAAAAACTTATTAAGCAGATTATCTATTTTAAAAGAAAGTCAGAAAAATGGCGAATTAAAAGCGCCTGCTATTGGCATGGATCAAAGAGACTTTGGTATTGGTGCTCAAATTTTACATGATCTAAACATCAGTAAATTAAAACTGATTACCAATACACAACAATCAAAAAGAGTTGGTATGATTGGCTATGGCTTAGAAATTATTGATTATGTAAATTATTAATTCTAAAGATTTCTTTAAAAACTTAATTAAAATCTGTACATTTTATGCTTTAACTATTTTTAATTGGTATTTGGTTTCTGTTAACTGTAAATCTTGATTGGTATATTTTTTTAAAATTGTAAAATTGTTTTTTTCTAATATTTTTACTGATGCTATATTTTCATCAATAACATAGGCTATTATTTTTTTAAATCCTATGCGTTTACAGTAAGAAACTAAGCCGCTACAAATTTCAGAACCAAAACCTAATCCCCAAAATATTTCTAAAAATCGATATCCAATTTCATTATCATTATATGCGTCCTTTACGAGCGCCACTGTACCAATAAATTGATTGTCAGATTTTTTTACTATTGCATAAATCCAAAAATCATTATTTTCAATTGTGTATCTACTAATTAACTCTTTTAATTCATCTGTGTTTTCCTCAAAATTTTTAATATCACCATCAGCAAATTGCATCACCTTAAGATTACTTTGCATAGCATGAAATTCTTGAGCATCACCAATGGTCAAGAATCTTACTTTTAATCTTTCTGTTTCAAAAAACATCAGCTTTAATACATTTAATTTTCATTAAAAATACCCTTTTTATGTAATAAATAAAACTCCCTTTTTACACATTTTATTTTGGATGAATTTAAAAAATAATATGGCAAAAATAAGGTGTATCGCTAAGAAAAATTTCTGATAAAAAAGCCTTACAATTTATAATTTGGCATTAAAATTGAACATAGAAAAGAAACACAAAAATGTCTAAAGAACATATATACTTTATGCCTGGATTGGGAGTTGGTCCAGATATTTTTAAAAAGCTCCAACTATCAAATGATTATGAATTGCATTACTTAGAATGGAAAAAACCACTATCTAAAGACGAAACACTTGCAAATTACACCATGAGAATGGTAGATGATATAAACCATGAAAAACCAGTTTTAATAGGTGTTTCTTTTGGTGGAATTATTGTACAAGAAATGAGTAAATACATCGATGTAAAAAAAACTATTATTATATCAAGCGTAAAGTCAAAAAATGAATTTCCAAGAAGGTTTAAATTTGCAATAGCTAGTAATATTTACAAGCTTTTTCCTACAACTATCATTACTAATTTTGAGAAGTATAGTAAATTTTTTGTTGGTAAATACCTTAAGAAAAAAGCAGAGAACTATAAACGCTACCTAACAGTTAGAGATAAAACCTATATAGAATGGTCTATACACACTGTTTTAAATTGGCAACAAGAAACTTCTTCAAAGAATATTCTACACATTCATGGTACAAAAGACAACGTTTTCCCTATTAAATATATTCATAATTGCGAACAAATTATAGACGGAGATCACGCTATGATTATGACAAAAGCAAAAAGAATATCAGAAATTATTAATACATATTTAAATTAACTAACAAAAATATAGTACTTTTATATATTCAAATTTATAAATAACATGAGTAATACTTTCAAAATTGTTTCTATTTTAAGTGTAATTTCTGTAATTCTTTTAGGTATAAATGCCAGTAATAAGAAGGAAACATCCGTAATAAATGATCCAAAAATAGGCACACATATTAACTATAAAATACAAGCTTTAAAATTACCCGATAATTTAAATCTTGCAGGAGAACGCGTACCTCTTGAAATTGCAGATGTAAAAGAAAGAATGGAAAGAGAATTGTTAGTAAATACCTATTGGCAATCTAATGGATTACTACTTTTAAAACGTTCAAATAAATATTTTCCTATTATAGAACCTTTATTAGCAAAATATGGTTTACCAGATGATTTTAAATATTTAGCATTGGCAGAAAGTGGTTTTACAGATGAAACATCGTCTGTAGGTGCTGCAGGTATGTGGCATTTTATGAAAGAAACTGGGAAAGAATATGGTTTAGAAATAAATGATAATGTAGATGAAAGATATAATATTGAAAAATCTACTGAAGTAGCCGCAGCATATTTAAAAAATGCCAAAAATAAGTTTGGCTCTTGGACTTTGGCAGCTGCTTCTTATAATGCTGGTTTGTATGGCGTTTCTAGAAGGATGAAAGAACAAGAAGTTGACACTTATTATGACGCTCTTCTACCTGACGAAACAGAACGCTATGTTTTTAGAATTATCGCTTTGAAAGAAGTTATTGGCAATCCAGAAAAATATGGTTTTGTGTTTGAACAAGAAGATTTATATACTTTACCAAAAACAATTACAATTCAAGTAGATACAGAGATTCCTAATATTACAACTTTTGCTAAAAATTACGGTTTAAATTACAAAGAATTTAAAATATTAAACCCATGGTTAAGAGAGAATAAGCTAAATAATAAGAGCGGAAAAGTGTACGATATTAAAATTCTTGCTAAATAATATTTTTTACTCGTCCAATTAATCCAGATTCTAGCTGAACTTTAATTCCATAAGGATGCGATACCGATTTTGTTAAAATCTTAGCAACAACGCCTTGCGTTAATTCGCCTGTTCGTTGATTTGCTTTTAGAACTATTTCTACAAATATTCCAATTTTAATATTTGCTCTTTTTCTTGCGTCGAGAATCATACAAAAATTTATTAAATATAAAAAAGCCTATCAAAATTTTGATAGGCTTTTCAATAAAAATTTAACTAGTAATAGATATATATTATAATACTCTTACGTTTACTGCGT
>TARA_R110002167_G_scaffold366427_1_pt1 | contig 29513 bp, 23 predicted proteins | sample TARA_R110002167 | Tara Oceans TARA_R110002167 (sample SAMEA4398238) | marine metagenome | biome: Polar Biome; feature: [MES] marine water layer (ENVO:01000295) within the mesopelagic zone...; material: water (ENVO:00002006), including particulate matter (ENVO:01000060) such...
ATCAAAACGGGGGCAGGTTGGTGGCGTGGGGGAGACTTGAACTCCCGACCTATCGATTATGAGTCGATCGCTCTAACCAACTGAGCTACCGCGCCAACGTGGGACCGATTACGCAATGGGGCGGTGGGTGTCAAACCGATTCTTGGTTTCATCTGACGATTTGCGGGCTTAGACATGATCCAGACAAAAAAGGGCACAACATGAGCGGAAAAGCGTGGGAATTCTGGATTGATCGCGGCGGCACATTTACCGATGTGGTCGGGCTGCGGCCCGATGGCCGGATCGTCAGCCATAAACTTCTGTCGGAAAACCCCGAACGCTATACCGATGCGGCGGTGCAAGGCATCAAAGACCTGATGGGCACCGACACCCCGCCTGCGAGTTCAATTCGCGCGGTGAAAATGGGCACCACGGTGGCCACGAATGCACTGCTGGAACGCAAAGGCGAGCCGGTCCTGTTGTTGATTACCCAAGGGTTCCGTGACCTTTTGCGCATCGGCTATCAAAACCGGCCGCGTTTGTTTGACCTGAACATCCAGCGGCCCGAACTGCTTTATGCTGATGTGGCCGAAATCACCGAGCGCTTGGATGCCGAGGGCGGTGTTGTGACCCCGCTTGATCTTGCAGATGCGCGCGCCAGCCTGCAAGCGGGCTATGATGCGGGGCTGCGGGCGGTGGCGATTGCGTTTTTGCACGCCTATCTGAACCCCGCCCATGAAGATGCGGTGGCCGGACTGGCCCGCGACATTGGCTATACCCAAATCTCCACGTCGCACGGCGTGTCGCGGCTGGCAAAACTTGTAGGACGTGGCGATACAACCGTGGTCGACGCCTATCTGTCACCGATATTGCGCCGCTATGTGGATCTGGTCGCGGGGGCCTTGGATGTCGGGCGGGTCTGCGAACGGCTGTTGTTCATGCAATCCAACGGCGGGTTAACCGATGCGCGCCTGTTCCAAGGCAAAGACGCCATTTTGTCGGGACCTGCGGGCGGCATTGTCGGCATGGTCAAAACCGCACAGGCGGCAGGGTTTTCGCGGCTGATCGGGTTTGACATGGGCGGCACCAGCACCGATGTCAGCCATTTTGCGGGCACATTCGAGCGCTCGTTCGAGACCGAAGTTGCCGGTGTGCGGATGCGTGCGCCGATGATGGATATTCACACTGTGGCCGCAGGGGGTGGCTCGATTTGTGCGTTCCGCGACGGGCGGCTCCAGGTTGGTCCCGAAAGTGCGGGCGCCGACCCCGGTCCTGCGTGTTACCGCCGTGGCGGCCCGCTAACGGTCACCGATTGCAACGTGATGCTGGGGAAATTGTCGCCGGCGCATTTCCCCGCGGTGTTCGGGCCAGATGGCGACCTGCCGCTGGACGCAGATATCGTCGGCGCGAAATTCGCAGACCTCGCCCGGGACATCGCCGCGTCCACCGGCACACCCGCACGCGACCCCGCCGATCTGGCGCGCGGCTTCTTACGCATTGCGGTCGACAACATGGCCAATGCAATCAAGAAAATCTCGGTGCAGCGCGGCCATGATGTGACCGGCTATACCTTGCAATGCTTTGGCGGCGCGGGCGGGCAACACGCCTGTCTGGTCGCCGACGCACTGGGCATGTCGCGTGTGTTTGTGCATCCGCACGCCGGTGTTTTGTCGGCGTTCGGCATGGGGCTGGCAGAGGTTCGCGCCCTGCGCGAGGTCCAGATCGACCTGCCGCTTGAACACATCACTGCGGCCGGTGACGCGCTTGATGCGATTGACGCACAAGTCCGTGCAGAGGTGGCGGATCAGGGCTTTGACGATATCACCGTCTCGCGGAACGCACATCTTCGCTATGACGGATCACATCAGGCATTGGAGGTGGCCTTCGGCAGCATAGACGCGATGCAAGTGGCGTTCGAGGCCGCGCACCAACAGCGCTTTGGATTTATCTCGCCAGAGCGCGCTATCGCGTTTGAAATGGTCAGCGCCGAGGCCTTGGGGGCCAGCCCGCCGCAACCTGCGCACAGCGTGCCAATCGCCACAGGCGCGCCCAACCCCGTCGCCCATGCGCAGGTCGAAGGGCGCGCCACACCCGTCTATGACCGGCTGACCCTGGGCGTCGGGCAAGAGGTGCAAGGCCCCGCGATCATTCTGGAACCCACAGGCACCAATATACTCGAGGCGCAGTGGTGCGCGCGCGTCGATCAAACCGGCAACCTGATCGTGACGCGCGACGGTGCGGCCGCACGGCCCCAAGCCGCGGGCACCAAAGCAGACCCTGTCGTGCTCGAGGTCATGAGCAACCTGTTCATGTCAGTGGCCGACGAAATGGGCGCGACGCTGGCCAATACAAGCTGGTCGGTGAACATCAAGGAACGGCTGGATTTTTCTTGCGCGATATTTGACGCAAACGGCGATCTGGTCGCCAATGCGCCGCATGTGCCGGTGCATCTGGGCTCGATGTCCGACAGTATCAAGACGATCATGCGGTTGCGGCCTGACGCGGTGGATGGCGATGCGTTCATGCTCAATTCACCCTATAACGGCGGCACACATTTGCCCGATGTCACAGTGGTGACCCCGATTTTTGTGGCGGGGCGTGCGGTGTTCTGGCTTGGCAGTCGCGGGCATCATGCCGATATCGGCGGGCGCACGCCGGGGTCGGGGCCGCCCGACAGTCAACACATCGCTGAAGAAGGGGTGTTGATCGACAATATGCAGCTGGTCAGCGCCGGGCGCCTGCGAGAGGCCGATGCGCGTGCGGTGCTGGGCTCGGGGGCCTATCCGTGCCGCAACATCGACCAGAATATCGCAGACCTGAAAGCCCAGGTTGCGGCCAATGAAACCGGACGGCAGGCGCTTTTGAAAATCTGCGCGGACTACGGCGCAAACGTCGTCACCGCCTATATGGGGCATGTGCAGGATAACGCCGCCGAGAGCGTGCGGCGGGTCATCGACACACTGTCAGAAGGCCAATTCACCTATCATATGGACGAAGGGCAGATCATCAAGGTGGCCGTGCGTGTGGACCGCAAGGCACGCCGCGCCACCGTTGATTTCACCGGCACCTCGGACCAGCACCCTGGTAATTACAACGCGCCCTATGCGGTGTGCCGTGCCGTTGTGCTCTATGTGTTCCGCACGCTGGTCGGCAGCGATATCCCCCTGAACGAAGGTTGCCTCGCGCCCATCGATATCGTGGTGCCGCAGGGATCGATGCTGCATCCGGCCTACCCGGCGGCTGTGATCGCAGGCAACACCGAAGTCAGTCAAGCGGCGTGTAATGCCCTGTTGGGCGCGCTGGGCGTTGTGGCGTCTGCGCAGGCAACGATGAACAATTTCATCTGGGGCAACGACGACTTTCAAAACTACGAAACCATCGCGGGGGGCACAGGTGCAGGCGACGGGTTTGCGGGCTGTGACGCGGTGCAAAGCCACATGACCAACACCCGCATGACCGACCCCGAGATACTTGAAAAACGGTTCCCTGTCCGGTTGGAAGCGTTTACCATCGCGAAAGGCACTGGCGGGGCGGGGCGCTGGCGCGGCGGGCACGGGGCCTTGCGGAAAATGCGCTTTCTGGTGCCCGTGACCGTGACGACACTGTGCTCGCACCGCGTGGTGGCCCCGTTTGGCGGCAACGGAGGCGGCTGCGGTGCCGTCGGCGAGAATGCGGTGGTGATGCCAGACGGGCACAGGCGTGTATTGGACGGCAATGACGAGGTTGTGCTGCCTGCGGGCGCGGTATTTGAAATGCGCACACCGGGCGGTGGTGGCTGGGGGACGGTGGATTAAAGCCCATCCTACACAGCCCCGCACGACGGCAAAACACAAAGGAAAAGACGCAATGGCAACCGGTTATTTAACGACGCATGTGCTGGATACGGCAATCGGGCGTCCGGCGTTCGGGGTGAAAATCGACCTGTTCCGCATCGACCGCGGGCACTGGCAGCATGTGATCACAGCCACCACCAACGCCGACGGGCGCACCGACGGGCCGATCCTGCCGTCCGAGGCGTTCACAACTGGGCAATTCGAGCTGTTGTTCTACGCAGGTGACTATTTGCATAAATTTCGACCCGCCAGCGACGGGCCGCGCTTTCTGGACCAGATCCCGATTAGATTTGGCATCTCGGACCGCGATATGCACTATCATGTGCCGCTGCTGTTGACGCCGTTCAGCTACTCCACCTATCGCGGCAGCTAGGCGGTAAACGACCACGTTGTGGTCTGCGCATAGGTCTCACCGGCGCGCACCTTGATCGAAGGAAAGCCGCGGTGGTTGGGGGCATCCGGCCAGCCTTGTGCCTCGAACGCCAGCGCGTTGAAATTGGCAGGAGCGGTATGTCCGTCAAATACCTGGAGCCCGGGTTCCGTTGTGGCCATCACCATCTGCACACCCCGCTTTCCGGTAAACCAAAGCACGTCTCGCAAGCGGCCTTGCGCCGCGCTTAGACAAAAGTTGTGGTCAAAGCTGTGGCTGGCACGGCTGATCTGGGGTCCCTCGCGCAGATCCATCATCGTGCCCGCCACATCCGCAATCTCGCCGGTGGGCACCGCATCTGCATCGGTCGGCAAATAATGGTCCGCCGCAATCCGCAGCCTGTGCCCCGACCAGTCATCCGACCCGTCCATGTTCCAATAGCCGTGCTGGGCAAAATTCATCAACGTGTCGGCATCGGTCACAGCGTCGATTTGCAAAGTCAGCGTCGCAGGCGCTCTGACGGTATAGGTCGCGGTGATCACGCGGTGCCCGGGCAAGCCGCACATTCCGTCAGGCAGGGTCAGCTGCAAACACACGCTGTCCACGGTTTGCTTCACGATCTGCCAGATTTGCGCATGGGTGGCATCCTTGCCCGAATGCAGGTGGATACGACCGTCCTGATTGCGCTCCAACTCGTGCATCATACCGTCGATTTTGACACGGGCGGTGCCGATGCGGTTGGCAACCGGGCCGATAATCCCGCCGTGATACCGCCACTCGGCGGCGTATTGCGCCAGATCATCGGTGCCGCGGGTCAAATTATAAGGCAGATTTGCAACGCGCACATCTTGCAACACCGCGCCCCATGTCAGGATCGAGGCGGTCAGATCACCCGCCGCGATCATGACCCGCTCAACAGCCTGCCCCTCGGGCGCCGTGCCAAAATGCATCACAGCGCTTCCCAATGCACACCCGCCGCAGGCACAATCACATCGCCCCACTTCTGGGCCTTGGGGGCATAGTTGAACACAAAACGGTGGGTATCGGTGTCGCGAATGCGCAGCCCATCGGGCAGTTCAAACGTCGGAATATCCAACGTATCGCAGATCCCGCCAATGATCCTGTCAAACGTGGCATCATCAGGCCAGCCCGCCAGATAACGGATATTGTCCTCGCCCATAATCGCCGGCTGCCCGTCCTTGGTCGACAGATGCACGCTTGCCGTGCCCTCCAGATGCTCGAACCAATGCAAAAACCGACCGCCGCCTTGCAGCTTGATTGTGGCATTGGGCGGCACGCTTTCGGTCAGGGCCACGGTGACATCGACGCCCGGAAGATCGGGGCCCAGAACATCGGGGATCGCCAGTTCGGCAGTCTTGGTGTCGGTGCGGGGACCAACCAATGCGATGCCCTCGAACTTCGCCAAAGCAGCGCGCAAATTGTCTGACAAAGTCATCAAGCCCGGGGCGAGCACCAGCTTATAGGCAGACAAGTCCGCCATGTCTGGGGGCACGATGTCAATGCTCAACCCCGCACGGCGCAAGGCGCGATAGGCCGCAAAAGCCAAGCGGAACATCTCGAAATCCGCTCCCTGCGGTTGCACATCCCACGCCCATGCGCTCTCGTAATCGAAAACGAGGGCGACGGGGGATGCGGCTGTGCCGACATCCGGCATCAGGGCAAACTCGTCCGCCACTTGGCGCGCCTCGGCCAATGCCGGGGCAGGGGCGCGGTCGGGGCGCAACAGGCCTGCGTGCATCTGTTCTTGGGCAAACGGAGCTTGCCGCCAGCGGAAATAACACACCGTCTCGGCCCCGTGGGCAAAGGCCTCCCACGCCCAAAGCCGCGCCATACCGGGAAGCGGCGCAGGGTTGTAAGGCGCCCAATTCACCGGGCCGGGCTGTTGCTCCATCACCCACATGCGACCGCGTCCGACGGCACGGTACAGGTCGTGGTGGAAGGCTTGGTTGTCAGGATGCCCTTGGCGCAGGAATTTGAGCTTTTCCTTCGGTGTGCCCTCTAAACGGTCCGACAAAAACCCGATCGGATAGCTGTCCCACGACGCAATATCCAGGTCTGCGCCGACCTTCCAATGATCAAACGTGGTGATGCGGCCCATGTAATTGTGGATCAGCGGAGCGGCAGAGTGCGCGCGAATGGCATCGGCCTGGACCTTGTTAAACGCCACCACCTGATCGGATGAATAGCGGCGAAATGCCAGTTGATGCGGGTGGTTGGCTTCGGTAACGGTGAGGTTGGGCAGTTCGATCTGATCAAAAGTGTCGTAATCCATCGACCAGAACACATTGCCCCAAGCGCGGTTGAGCGCGTCGGTGGATTGGTATTTCTGCGCGAGCCAGTCTTGGAAGCCGCGCTTGGCGGCCGCCGAATAGGACAGCGTCGTGTCATGGCAATCGTATTCGTTGTCGATCTGCCACGCGGCCACATGCGGGTTCTTGCCATACCGTTCGGCCATGAGGGTTGCGATACGTTTGCATTCCTCGCGATAGGGCAGGTGGCTAAAGTCGTAGTGCCTGCGCGAGCCGAATTTGCGGATGTTTGCTTGCGCATCGACGGGCAACATGTCGGGGTGTTTGTCGACCATCCAACGCGGAGGCGTGGCCGTGGGAGTGCCAAGGACGACCTTGAGGCCTGCGCGGCCCAGTGTCTCGATCGCACGGTCCAGCCATGCCCATGTGAGCTTGCCTGCCTCTGGCTCCATGCGAGACCAGGCAAATTCGCCGATGCGCACCCATGTGAGGCCCGCTGCTACCATCCCGGCAGCATCGGTGGCCCATTCGTTTTCGGGCCAATGTTCGGGATAATAACAGACGCCGACTGTGCGTTTCATGGGAGTGCCTTTTTGAGTATTTGAGGAAAAAGCGAGGCGGGGTTAGCCCAAGATCACGCGGTGCTCGGCTTGTCCAGTATAGGTGGTTTTGATGTGGAATGTCTTGCCGTCGTCGGTCCCGTCACGCCCGACGGCGGCGGATGTGCAATAGAGGGTTTGCAGATCGTCACCGCCGAATGCGGGGCAGGAGGATTGGATCGCGGGCATGGGGAAGGCCTCAACGAAGTGGCCACGTCGGTCGTAGACAGCGACGCGACCGACGCCCCACTGTGCCGAAAAGAGGTTGCCTTGCGCGTCGCAGACCGCGCCGTCGGGGCGAAAATCTGTGCCACGCAGGTCGATGTGCAGCTGCGGCTCGCCGCTTGGCCAGCCATCCGCGTCGAGTGCCACGCTCATGATCATCTGCGTGTTTGTGTCGGTGAAAAAGGCCGTGTCTCCAGCAGGAGCAAAGCAAATGGAATTGGTGATTTGCAGATTGGTATAAAGGTTGCGCACGCAGCCTTTGTAGTAGCGGTAAATCGACCCTGCGCCCATTTCTGCATTGATCCCCATCGTGCCAATCCAGAAGCCGCCTTGCGGGTCGGCGCGTCCATCGTTGGAGCGGGTGACGGGGTTGTCGTTCTCGAGGTGGCACAGGAGGCTATGGTCGCCGGTTTTGATATCGAAGCGGTGCAAGCCTTTGGCGGAGGCGACGATCAGTGTATCGTGATCGATCCAGCCCGCGGCAGAAACGTAGGTGTCGAAATCCCAGCAATGATCCGTTGTATGAAGCCGTTTGCCGAGGATATCGAACCAGAAAAGCTGTTTGCGCGCAGGGTGCCAAAGCGGTCCCTCTCCAAGCGCGCATTTGGTCGCGTCGTAGATCATACTTTGGCCGCATGATAGGCCGCGACAATGTCGATGGCGCGGGCTTTGACATCTGCCACAGACAAGCCCGGTTTGTAGAGGGCCGAGCCGATACCAAACCCATCCGCACTTGCGGCCATCCAATCGCCAAAGTTGTCCGCACCCGCACCGCCCACCGCATAGACGAGTGTGCCTATTGGTAGCACCGCGCGGATCGCCTTGATGCCCTCTGGCCCGATCAGGGAGGCGGGAAAAATCTTGAGCCCGTCAGCGCCGGATTTCAGCGCCAGAAAACACTCCGACGGTGTCATGACGCCGGGCCAACTGGCCATACCCGCGGTTTTGGTCGCCACAATCACCCGCGGATCCACATTCGGCGAAACGATCAGCTTGCCACCCGCTTGTGCGACGCGGCTCACGTCCTCGACCGCCAAAACGGTGCCCGCGCCGATCAGCGCCACATCCCCGAATGCATCTGCCATCGCCTTGATGCTCTCGAACGGGTCGGGTGAATTGAGCGGCACTTCGATCTGGGTGATGCCTGTGTCAATCAGGGCGGCGGCGATCGGGGCGGCCTCGGCGGGGGTGACACCGCGCAAAATCGCGATCAATGGTAGATGTGACATGGGGTTATCCTTTCAAGCGGCGGTATGCGGCTGTTAGCCCCGCCAGTGTTATCGCGTCGCCTTTGACTTGGGTTGCCGGTGCAGATTGGGCAGCCAGCGCGCGCACATATAGCGCGCTTAACCCGCCCGCGCCGATCACCGCGATCTGCTGTCCGATCCAATAGGGCTTGGCTCCCGCCAATTCCGCGCCGATCAAAAGCCCCGACAGGCGCGCGCGTGCGGTGGCATTGGGCATCGCGTTCAACAGCCCCTCTGCGCGCAATGAAAACAGGCGTGCGGCCAGCCTTTCGGGACGGTCCATCGCGTCCGCTATGCCCGCGTCAAAGGCGTTGTCGTCCCAACCATCCGCTGTCACCGAATGACGCAGCACGGTGTGCCCGGCTATGGCAGCAAATAGATCACCGGTCATATAGGTCTGAAAACTAACTATCTCGTCGGCACTGACATGCACCCATTTTGTATGGGTGCCAGGCAGGCAGATCACGCCGTCCCAATTTTTGTTGCGCGCCAGAAATCCCGCAATCTGGGTCTCCTCGCCGCGCATCACATCGGCCGGATTGGCCTGCATGACACCGGCGATAATATGCACGTCCAGATCACCGGCATCGGGTTTGGTAAACCCTTGGGGCGTGGCGGTGCAGGGGGTCTCGGCATATGGCGCCTCGATCCAGCCTTGGCGGGCACCGACCATGCCACAGGCAATGATCGGAACGCCGGCGTGGTCCCAACCTGCAATCGCTTGGCGCAACGCCGGTGCAAAGGCGTCAGGTGCAAGCCCGCCCATGCCCTGATCCGAGCGCACATCCGCCAGCACCGAGCCACCCGACGTCATCGCCCAAGCACGCATGTTGCTGGTGCCCCAATCAACTGCAATCCAATCCGGTTTTTGCATCGCTTGACCTCTCGTTAAAGTTTGCGGCCCTCAACAACCCACATACGATCCGGGAATGACCATGGCAATGTCACACCTGTGTGCATCAAATAGGTGCCCGACAGCTCCAGCGCCTGCGACTTCAACGCCTGTGTGCCGCGCGACAACCCCGGGGCTGTGTCGCGGTTGATCAGCGCGATCCGGTACATCGCAGCAGGCTCCAGCCCCGTCAGGCGCAAGGGGCGCGGTGCAATCTGCGCGCTGGTCGCGGCCTTGCCGGCAAACACCACAAAACGGCTCTTGTCCTCCGCCATCTGCTGCTCGGCAATCACGGCGACATCCGCACTATCAAGCCGCAAAATATCCGCCCGCTGCATCCAGTCGCGATTGGCCTTCCACCACGCTGTTACCTCGGTCAAAACCGCCACTTCATGCGCATCTAATTCACGCGGGTCCATCTCGAACCCCATATGGCGCTGGGCGGCGACCCATGCACGGAAACTGATATCCAGCACGCGACCGGAGGTGTGGCAATGGCGCGGACCGACATGACTGCCTGTGACTGACAGTGGCAAAAACAGCGCCGCATCATGCTGGATACGCAGCCTCTCGAGCGCATCATTGCTGTCAGACAGCCAGACCCTTTGGGTGCGCTGCAAAATGCCAAAATCGATGCGCCCCCCACCCGAGGCACAGCTTTCAATCTCGACATGTGGAAAATCGGCGCGCAGCCGGTCGATCAAGGCATAGGACCCACGGGTCTGCGCCGCATCAGGCATCGGCAACACGCGGTTATGATCCCATTTGATGTAGTCGATATCATTATCGCGCAGAATTGCAGACATCCGGTCATACAGAAAATCACGCACCTCTGGCAGTGCCATATTCAATGCCTTTTGCTGACGCCCCAACGTCTGATCCTCGGACCCCAAGGCCCAATGCGGATTGGCGCGGTGAATATCACTGTCGGGATTGATCATCTCGGGCTCGAACCACAAACCAAACGTCATGCCAAGCGCGCGCACATGGGCGATGAGCGGGGTCAACCCGTCGGGGTATTTGCGTGGATCAACCGTCCAGTCCGACAAGGACCGCGTGTCATCATCGCGGGTGCCAAACCAGCCGTCATCCAGCACAAACCGCTCTGCGCCCAGCTTTGCCGCCCGCTCGGCTATGTCCTTCAACACCGGCAGTTTGTGGTCGAAATACACCGCCTCCCAACAGTTGTAATGCACCGGCCTGGGCGCGTCAGGCTTGGGCCATGTGACAATCCGGTCGCGCAAATGACGCTGGAAGGCGACCGCACAGCCGTTCAAACCCCTATCGGAATAGGTGATATACAAGGGCGCGGTCTTGAACTGCACCTGCGGGTCGGTCTCCATGCGGGCGGCGTGACCCCACTGGATTTGGCGGCGCCCATCGGGCAATTCCTCGGCCAACATCCGGTGGCCACCCGACCAGCCGTAATGAAACGCGTAAGCCTCGCCCATCGTGTTGGTTGCCCCGCGGCACGGCACAATCAGCCCCGGAAAATGCTCATGACCGGTGCGGCCCGTGCGGTTCTCGCGGTAGCGCATTCCGGCAGACCACGGGGTGCGGGAAAGCTGGAATTCACCACACCAACGCCCCGAGACATCTATCATCTCGTCGGACTGCTGCGGGGCGGGCAGAACGGGGGCTGCCAGCCAGTGCAAATGCACGCGGCGTGTTGCATCCAGCGCGGTCTGACAAGTGATCACATGGGTCTGCACATCAACCTTGAAGGTCGCGGTCAGGGTCAACCCGTTGTCCGCGTCCACGTAGGACAAGGCCAGACCATCACTATGATCCTCGGCGTTAAAACAAAACTTTGGCAACAACGGCGTGCCGTCTGTGTCGCGCACGATCAATCCGGGTTGACCGGGAAAACTACGGGTGGCCTCGGGACAGATCGACAGGTCGGGGTTTTCATCCAACATGCCGCCGGTGACATCGATCTGACCTGCGGCCTGCAAGGCAAGTAAATCATCAGTCTGGGGCAGCGTCGGACCCCAATAGGTCACAACAGGCAAACGGTCGGCATGTGCCGCCAGAACAAGCGTCTGGCGACCATCATCTAGGCGATAAGTGCGGTTCATGGTTTTCTTACTTAACAGCCCCGAGGGTCAGACCGGCAATAAAGTGCTTTTGCATCAAAAAGAACATCGCCACGGGGGGGAGGGCGACAACAATCGACCCTGCGCTCATCAACTGATACGCGGCGCGATATTGCGCGTTAAAGCTGGTGATACCAGCCGTCACAGGTTGGCTCTCGGAGCCTTGGGTCAGAACAACGGCCCAAAAGTAGTCGTTCCAGATAAAGGTGAAGATCAGCACCGCCATCGCGGCCAGCGCAGGCTTCATCAACGGCAATACAACATACCAGAAAATCCGCCATTCCGCGATGCCTTCAACGCGCGCCGCCTCGACCAACTCGAACGGCAGCGCGCGGATAAAGTTGCGCATGAACAGTGTCGCAAATCCGGTCTGGAACGCGACATGAAACAGGATCAGCCCCTGCACCTTGTTATACAGCCCAATATCCAGCGTCAGGTCACGCACAGGGATCATCAGGATCTGGAACGGCACAAAGTTGCCCGCCACAAACAGAAAGAAGATCCACAGGTTGGCGCGGAACTTGTAAACCCCCAGCGCAAACCCTGTCATCGACGACAGGATCATCACACCAATCACCGTGGGCACGGTAATGCGGATCGAGTTCCACATATATTTCGGCATGTCGCTCTCGAAGAACACCTTTTTGTAGTTCCCGAAACCCTCCAGCGTCTTGGGCAGCGTCCAGTATTGCCCCGATACAAAATCGGCCTCTGGCTTGATCGAAAACAGCATCACCGCCAGCAGCGGCAAAAGCCATGCAAACAGCACAACAGGCACCATCGCCTGATAGCCGATCTGAATACCGCGGGGGCGCTTTTCTATCGGGGTCGGAAACATCAGTGGGCGCCCTTTTCTTCTTGATACATCGACCATAAGAAATGGGCGATAAACACCAGCATGATCATAAACAGAACCACCGCAATGGCCGCGCCATACCCCATGCGGAACCCGTATTCTGACAGGGCCTTTTCGAACATGTAATACGACAGCACGCGGCTTTGGCCAAACGGGCCGCCCCGGGTCATGATCGAGATCAGATCAAACGACCGCAACGCGCCAACAATCGTGACAACAAAGGCGATGAATGTGGCGGGCTTGAGCTGCGGAATGATCACATACCACAGCATTTTCCAGCCCTTGGCACCATCAAGACGGGCGGCCTCTACCTGCTCGGGATCAACCGAATTCAGCCCCGTCAGATACAGGATCATGCAATAGGCGGTCTGCGGCCACAGACCGGCGGCAATAATCCCGTAGGTCACCGCCGTCGGATTGCCCAGCACCCCGCCCTTGATCTCAAGCCCGACCAGCCCGATCGCTTTGGTAAACAGCCCGAACGTCGGATCGTAAAACCACGAAAACACCAGACCCACAACAATCTGCGAAATCACAAACGGAAAGAAAAACAGCGACTTATACAGGCGGATGCCAGTGATTTTCTGGTTGAGAAACAGCGAAATCATCAGGCCCGCAGGGATCGCCAACAAATACAGCACCAGCCATTTCATGTTGTTCCACAACGATGTCTCGAACGCGCGATCGTCGAACAGTTTGCGGTAATTCTCCAGCCCGATATAGTCCGCCTCGCCCAGACCATCCCACTTATAAAGTGAAATATTGAACGACTGAAACACCGGATAAATCACATAGACCGCAAAGAACAACAGACCGGGCAATAAAAACAGATAGGGCGTGATGGTGATTTCATTGCGCCGGTACCAGCCGCGTTTGACCTGATCAAATCCAGAGACAGGCAGTGCGGTATTGCTCATTGTCATATCCCTTCGGGTCTGGGGCGCATGTGGGAAAACCTGTCACAAGGTGCTCGCATATGGGCCAATAACGGGGGGGCAACTATAGATCGGGGCGGGCATTTCTGCCCACCCCGTTTGTTTGATTATTTTGCGTAGATATCCACAGCCGCGGCATCCAGACGGGCAAGAATGTCATCCAGATTGTCCGGGAACAACATGAACTCCTGGAAACCTTCCATCGCAACAGCGGCCATTTCCGCAGGTGCATCACGGTCAAAGAACTGCGCAATGCCGCCCTGTGCCTTGTTGGACAACATATCAAAGCCCTCGTTGAGGAACTTGTCGTCATCAACCGCCGACAATGCGTTCACAGGCAACTGACCAAGGTTTTCACCATTGTTGATCAATGTCTGGTTTTCCGCAGAGACGACAAACTTCAGGAACGCACGCGCGTTGTCTTTGTTCTTGGCACCCGACGGGATGTGGAACGTATCTGTGGGCGCATCTTCGCCCTTGGCCAGGCCTGCCGTGATTTCAGGGAACTGGTAAAAGTCCAGCTTGCTATCGTCCAAGCCGCCTTCACGCAGCGGCGCCACCGCAAAGTTGCCCATCAGATAAGATGCCGCTTCGCCGTTCACCATGAACGGCAGCGCTTCCTGCCAGCTGTAGGTCTGGTGGTTTTCGATAAACGCACCCATGTCGATCAGCTCGCGCCAGTTGGCAAACGTCGCGCGGGTCTCGGGGCTGTCCCACTTGGCTTCACCGTTGGTCAGCGCCGCGTGATAGGCATAGCCGTTGGTGCGCATGTTCAGATAGTCAAACCAGCCGCCAGCCGTCCACAGAAACTTGGTGCCGATGGTGTAGCACTTGATGCCATTGTCCAGATAGGTCTGGCAGTTGGCTTTCTCCTCGGCCCAAGTTGTAGGTTCGCTTAGACCAAACTGCTCCATCAGGTCTTTGCGGTAGTAAATGCCCCACTGGTAATATGTGTAAGGCACGCCATACTGCTTGCCGTCGATGGTCAGCGCACCCTTGGTGGATGCCAGCTCTTCGGACATTTGGCCTTCCCAGATGTCGGACACGTCTTCAAACAGACCTGCGTCAACATAGGGCAACATGCGGTTGGCGGCATACCAGTTGGCAACATCAGGCGCATCAGCAGTCAAGAAGTTGCGGATCTGGGTCTTATAGGCTTCGCGGTCGATGACCGTCAGCTCGATATTCAGATCAGGGTTCATTTCGCCGAAACGCGCGACCATGCCTTCCATCACCGCGCGCGGCGCAGGGTTGGACATGTCCGAGAAAATGACAAGATCGCCAGACAGGCTGTGCGCCCCTGCCTGTGCTGCGGATGCTGTGATGCCAGCAGCGACAATCGCCGCGAACGACGTCTTAATAATGGAATGCATGGTTTCCTCCCTAGTGCTCCCAGTCGTATAGCCAGTCTCATTATATGAAACTTGGTTTTGGATGTTGATACTAAATCGCGAACTTGCTAGCCTGTCAACAGTCAGGTGCAATTCGTGATCGAAACGTCGGTTTCGCACTGCGGGCCGGACACGGGAGGAAACGATGGGTTACGAGACCGGCGATGGAACGGTGGGCAAAGCAATTCGCGTGCTTGACCTTGTGGCGTCTTTTGGTCGGCCCGTGCGGTTCTCCGAAGTGCTGCTGCACTCCGACTTTCCCAAACCAACCCTCTACCGGTTTATCCAGTCGCTGACCAATCAGAACATGCTGTCCTACGACAGCGAGCGGCAAACATATGCGCCGGGATTGCGGCTATTGCGGCTGGCTCATGCGGCATGGGAACAGTCGTCACTGGCCCCTATCGCACGGCCATTCCTCGATAATCTGGCAAAATCCGTGGGCGAAGCGGTGCACCTTGCTCAGATCGACAACGGACAGGTCTTGTTCATCGACAAACGCTCCGCCAGCGCGGGATTTGACACTTTGGCGCAAGCAGGACAAATCGCTCCCGCCTACTGCACAGGGGTCGGCAAAGTGATCTTGGCGTTCATGGATGACGACCTGCGGGCGCGGGCGCTGCAACAACAGGCCTTTATGAAATACACCGCCGCGACCCACGACGGGGCCGATGCGCTGTCGGTCGAATTGACAAGCATCCGGCACGACGGGGTGGCTTATGATCGCGAGGAACACGAATCCGGGATCATCAGCATCGCGGCACCGATTCTTATCCGCAATGACGTTGTGATCGGGGCCGTCTCGGTGGCCACAACAACGGCGCGACATGACCTTGCAGGGCTGGAATCATTCCGCCCGCAGCTTTTGAAAACCGCAGATCAAATCGGGGCCGAGGCCCGGAACTGGCAATCTCCAACCTAAAAGGAACCGCATAATGGCTGGCGTAACACTCACGAATGTGACCAAGAAATACGGTGATGTGCAGGTGATCCACGGGATCGACCTCGAGATCGCAGACGGTGAATTTTGCGTCTTTGTCGGACCGTCAGGCTGCGGGAAATCCACTTTGCTGCGCATGGTTGCAGGGCTCGAGGAAACCACCGGCGGCGCGATGCATATCGGCGCGCGCGACGTGACCGTGATGGACCCCAGCCAGCGCGGCGTGGCCATGGTATTCCAGACCTACGCGCTTTACCCCCATATGACGGTGCGCGACAACATGGGCTTCGGGCTCAAAATGAACGGCCACCCCAAAGCGGTGATTGCGCAAAAAGTCGCCGAAGCGACGCGCATCCTGAAACTCGAAGACTACCTCGACCGCAAACCCGCAGCTTTGTCAGGCGGTCAGCGCCAGCGGGTCTCGATCGGGCGTGCGATTGTGCGTGGCCCCGAGGTGTTCCTCTTTGACGAACCGCTCTCGAACCTGGATGCCGAACTGCGTGTGGAAATGCGGGTCGAGATTGCGCGGCTGCACAAGGAAATCGGCGCGACCATGATCTATGTGACCCATGATCAGGTTGAAGCCATGACCTTGGCCGATAAAATCGTGGTGCTGCGCAAAGGCATCATCGAACAGGTTGGCGCGCCGATGGAGCTATACCGTGACCCCGACAACAAATTTGTCGCCGGTTTTATCGGCTCTCCGGCGATGAACTTCCTGCAAGGCGTCGCAAATGACGGAAATCTTTCCGTGCCGGGCATGAAAGCCAGCTTTGAAGGGGTCATTGCCCCGGCCTATTCGGGCAAAAAGGTCACCGTGGGGATGCGCGCCGAACACCTGATGGTCGATCCCGCGGGCGACACCCATACCGTCGAGATGACCGAAAGCCTTGGCGGGGTGTCTTTTGTCTATCTGGCAGGCGAAACCGGTGAGCGCATCGTAATCGAGGAACGCGGCGATGAAAGGTCGGTAACTGGCGCGCGGGTTGGTGTCACAATCGACAAGTCCCGCATTTACCTTTTCGATGGCGACACCGAAAACCGTATCCGCGGATAAGGTTTAAAGCGGGCCCATCGGCCCGCCAATCTAGCGTTTCCCGTAATACAGTCCCACGACATGCTCGGCCTGCGCGAAAAATAGCCAGCGCAGCGCCAGAATGCCAAACACGTGACTGATCGCCGCCAGCACCGCGATCCACAGATTGCCCGACACCAGCAACAGCAAAACCGGCAGCACAAACCCCAGCCCCAAGGCGATCACGCGCAATTGCACCGCGTGCTTGCGGCCAACCTCGTGGATGAACTCGCGCATCAAATAGTTGGTGCCGGTATGGGGCGGCTCGAACGCGGTGACGCGGCCGATATGCCCCAGACCCGTGGCACTGGCCATCGTTGTGCCCGACGCCAGAAACCGCCCGTCACCGTGAAACCACGCAAAGGCCTGCAACGCGCCTGTGATCACCAGCAAAGGCAGTGCAACCCTTGCATTGCCCGACACCAACGCGCCACCGGCCAGCGACAACAGCAAGAACAGCGCCACCGTGGTCCAATGATGCCAACGCGGCACGGTTTTCAACTGTGCATAGATCATCGAGGTGGTGAACACCGTGCCCAAAGCCCCGATCGCACCGAGCCAGCCCAGAAGCGTGAACCTTGTGCCCAAAAACACCAGACCCGCCCCGTAAACCGCCATGATCAACAGGGTCACAACCGCACAAATCCCCTCGCGCGACAGCCAGCTGGACTTCCATTGGCTGAATGCCTTGATCGCGCGCTCTGGCCGGCCAAGGTGGAACGTCGAGGCCAGCAATCCGCCCACAGCCCCCAGATAGGCGATGGCGAAATACCCGAACGCACCCCAGCCTGTTGGCGCGGGCAGCCCGATGCCAAGCCAGAACAACAGACCAAATCCAAGGCCCGAAAATGTGGTGAATGCAATAACTGATGGAGCTGGATGCATTATTTCGCTCCTCCGGGCAGCGCCGACAGGGCCTTGTCGAGCCAGTTGACAAACCCTTTGCCGTCACTTGCGACCGGCGCAAGATAGGGGGCCAGAATATCATACTCCGGCTCTACATCCTTGGGGCGTGGCGGCAGGTATTTATTGGTCGGTTTGGTGCCTTGCTCGGGCATCAGATCAAATCCGCCACGCTCGGCTACAAGGATCGACACATCGCTGTCAGGGTCGGCCAAATCGCCAAAATGGCGCGCATTTGACGGGCAGGTGCGCACGCAAGCGGGCTGGCGGTCCTCTTCGGGCAGGTTTTCGTTGTAAATCCGGTCCACGCACAGGGTGCATTTCTTCATCACACCTTCTTTGGCATCGAGTTCACGCGCGCCGTAAGGGCAGGCCCAAGCACAAAGCCCGCACCCGATGCAGTCTTGTTCGTTGACCAGAACGATGCCGTCCTCAGACCGTTTGTAACTGGCCCCCGTCGGGCAGACCGTGACGCAAGGCGCATCATCGCAATGCAGGCAAGATTTCGGAAAGTGGATCAACTGGGCAGGGGCCGCAGGTTGATCTTTCAACATCGGCGGCTGCACCTCGTAGGAATGCACACGGTTCAAAAACGTGCCCGATGCAGCGCCGGAATAGGCGTTTTGATCCGACAACGGCGCGCCGTAATTCTCGGTGTTCCAGCCCTTGCACGAAATCACGCAAGCATGACAGCCCACGCAGGTATCAAGATCGATCACAAGGCCGAGTTTCTTTTTGGTGCTTGGTGGTAGCTGGGTCATAGGGTGGCCCTTTCCAATGTGGTTTCATGTGGCGCGGCAAAGGTGATGGATTTTTCTTTATCCGCGTCCCAAGTGGCGATCATCCAGATGAACGACCCGAATGTCAGCACGACAAAAGCGAGTATCATCAATAAGATATGTGTCTTGCTCATTTGCCCACCTTCCATGCGATGTCTTTTGGACCGCGCCCGACGGGAGATTTTATCGCCGGTAAAACCGGCTGGGCCTCATTTGGCACGCCGGATTTTTCGATCTTCACACGCAGGTCAAACCACGCGGCCTGACCGGTGACCGGATCGGAATTTGCCCAGCGCAACCCGTCGCCTTTGGGCGGCAGCAACTCGTGGATCAGGTGGTTGAGCAAGAACCCTTTGGTGGCCTCCGAGGCGTCTTTATCCAAGGCCCAAGCGCCCTTGCGTTTGCCAATCGCGTTCCATGTCCAGACGGTGTTTTCATTGAGCGACGCCTGATGCGCCACTGGCACGGTGATCGACCCATGCACGGACGACACCCGCGCCCAATCGCCATCTTTAAACGCGTTGGCCTCCCAGATTTTCGTGGGCACATAAAGCGGGTTATGCCCATGGATTTGCCGCAACCATGCGTTTTGCGTGCCCCATGAATGATACATCGCCATCGGCCGCTGGGTCAGCGCATGGACGGGGTATTCTTCGGGGTCGACATGGCCGTCTTCAAACGGCGGATACCAAATCGGCAGCGGGTCCATCGTCACCTTGATCTGGCCGCGCAAATGCGCGGGCGGCTGGCGGGTGCCGATGCCTTCGGCGGCGGCCTGGAACTTGCGCATCGGCTCGACGTAAAGCTGGAAAATGTAGGGCTGCACCACATCATAGAACCCCATTTTCACGGCCCAATGCTGGTAGTCCATCGAGAACGGTTTATAATAGGCGCAGTTTTCAGGTACATGTTCGACCCAGAACCCGCCATTCTTGATGTAGCTGTCGATCTGGCCCTCGTTGACCTCTCCGCGCCCGTTTTGCAGGCCCTTTTCGCCCATGCGGAACCCCGCCAAAGGCCCGATCCCCGGACGCCGGATATGGTTGGTGATATAGTCGGCGTAATCTTGGTATTTCTGGCTGCCGTCCTCATTCACAAATCCGGGCAGGTTTAGCTTTGCCCCCAGCTCGCACAGCACCGATTGGAACCCGCGCACATCGCGGTCGGGTTCCACCACAGGCCAGCGGATCGCATCGGCCACGCCGTCGGCCTCACAGATCGGGCGGTCGAGCAGCGAGATACAATCGTGCCGTTCAAGGTAGGTCGTGTCAGGCAAGACCAGATCGGCATAGGCCACCATTTCGGAGGAATAGGCATCCGAGTAAATGATGTTCGGGATCACGTAAGATCCGTCCTCGTTTTTGTCGGTCAGCATCGCCATGACGCCGCCGGTGTTCATCGAGGAATTCCACGCCATATTGGCCATATACATAAACAGCGTGTCGATTTTATACGGATCGCCCGCGTGTGCGTTCGAGATCACCATATGCATCAGGCCATGCGCCGACATCGGGTTTTCCCATGTATAGGCCTTGTCGATGCGCGTGGCAGAGCCGTCGTCTTGCAGCAGTAAATCTTCTGGCCCTTGCACATAGCCCAAATGTGGCCCGTCAAGTGCCGCGCCCGGTGTGACCTTGCCATGCGGCTTTGGGTGGGCTGTCGCGGGCTTGGGGTAGGGCGGTTTGAAGCGCATCCCGCCGGGGGTTTCCACCGAGCCCAGAATGATCTGCAACATGTGTAACGCGCGGCAGGTCTGGAAACCGTTTGAGTGTGCCGAAATCCCGCGCATCGCGTGGAAGGACACAGGGCGTCCGATCATTTTGGTATGTTCCACACCGCGGAAATCGGTCCATGCACGGTCCAGCTCGATCGCCTCGTCAAAGGCCACACGCGCCAGATCGGCGGCGATTGCGCGGATGCGTTTGGCGGGGATGCCGCAGCTGTCGGCGATGGCCTCGGGGGCGTAATCATCGGACAGGTATTTGTCGGCCATCAGGTGGAAAACGGGGCGGTGCGTGACCCCCTTGGCGCGGTGGGTGCCGGCCAGATCAGGCGCCACGCCCTTGCCGTTCCAAGGGGCCAACTTACCTGTGCGCCGGTCGATGACCTGTGGCTGGCCGTCTGCATCGCGCAGGAACAGGCCGAACTGGTCGGATTTTTTGTCCTCGTTGACCAGCACAGAGGCATTGGTGAAGCGCGCCAGATAGTCCAGGTCGATCTTGCCGGCTTTCATCAGGCAATGCACAAGTGCGAGGATGAATTGCCCGTCGGTGCCCGGCGTGATCCCGACCCAATCGTCAGCCACCGCGTTATAGCCGGTGCGGATCGGGTTGACGCCGATCATGCGCGCGCCGCGTGCCTTGATCTTGCCGATGCCCATTTTAATCGGGTTGCTGTCGTGATCCTCGGCCACGCCAAACAGCATAAACAGCTTGGTATGGTCCCAGTCGGGTTGGCCAAATTCCCAGAACGCGCCGCCCATCGTATAGATGCCCGCCGCCGCCATATTGACCGAGCAGAACCCGCCGTGGGCTGCGTAGTTGGGGGTGCCAAAACCTTGCGCCCAGAACGATGTGAACGACTGTGACTGGTCGCGACCTGTGAAAAACGCAAGTTTCTCTGGGGCTTTTTCGCGGATCGGCCCAAGGGTGTCGGTGGCGATTTGCAGCGCCTCTTCCCATGAAATTTCCTCGAATTCACCTGAACCACGCGGCCCAACCCGTTTTAAGGGTGCGCGCAAACGGGCCGGTGAATTGTGTTGCATGATGCCCGCAGACCCTTTGGCGCAAAGCACACCCTTGTTGACCGGATGATCCTTGTTGCCCTCGATATAGGCGACTTTACCTTCTTTCATATGCACGTTGATCCCGCAGCGGCAGGCGCACATGTAACAGGTGGTCTTGCGGACCTCGTCGGACACCTTTGGCGACAGATCGATCTGGGGCTGGTCTAGCGACATGGGACTACCTTTCAGGACAGGGATGTTCGGATCAGACCTGCCAATGCAAGTCCGGTCAAGAGTGTGAGGCAAAACGGCCGGTAATATGGCTCGAGGCGCGGAATAAACAGGCGTTGGCCGATGATGACGCCACCAACGCAAGGCAGCGCAAAGACCGCAGCGCGGGCGACGGCAACCATGGTCATCACGTTGAAATAGAGCAAAAAGACCATTGAAGTGGCCGAGCTGATGAATAAAAACAGCACAAGGGCGGCGCGCATTTTGCGCGCAGGCGCGTCCTGGCTCAGCACATAAAGTGCCACAACCATGCCGCCGATGGACGCCAGTCCCGTGACAATGCCTGCGGCGATGCCCGCGATATAAAGCCCCGCTTTGGTGGCCAGAAACCCGATGCGGATCTTGGCCAATTGCATCACCGCCAGCACGATCACAAGGATCAGCACCACCAGTTTGGAGGTCGCGACGGGGATATTTGTGGTCAGTGCAAGCCCGATCGGGGTGCCGATGGCCGAACCTGCGACCAGCCCGTAAACAATGCGCCTGTCGGCCTCTTGCCAGCCGCCGCGCGCCATCAGAACGCTGGCACTAAGCTCCAGCCAAAAGGCGATCGGGATCAGTTGGATCGGCGGCAGGAAGGTGACTGCCGAGGCCATTACAATCGCCGATAGCGCAAAGCCGGAAAAGCCGCGCACGATGCCCGCAAGCGTGGTGATCGCCAAGAGCAGCCAGACCTGCGTCAGCGTCAATTGCGTGAGGGCCAGCAGCCAGTCCATCAATAGCCCGCACCCATCAAGGCCAGCGCATCACGCGCGATTTGTTTTTCTTCATCGGCGGCCACCACATGCACGGGCACCGCGCCAAAACAGGCAAGATAGCCCATGATCTTTTCACGAACGGGGGCGGCATTTTCGCCGATCCCGCCGGTGAAAGCCACCGCATCAAGCCCGCCCATCGCCACAATGGCAGAGCCCGCATGACGCGCCGCCCAGTAGCAGAAGTGATCTATCGCAAACATCGCATCCGCGTCTTTGCGGTGCAACAGGTTGCGCATGTTGTAGTCTCCCGCCAGCGCCTTGAGGCCGGAGTTCTGGTTCAGCATCCGGTCGGTTTCATCCTCGCCCAAGGCCGCCGAGATGCGCAGCACCGCCGCCCCGTCGATATCGCCCGAGCGGGTGCCCATTGTGAGCCCCGAAAGTGGCGAATAGCCCATCGAGGTGGCGATGGATTGGCCATCCTTGATGGCGCAAAGCGAAGCGCCGTTGCCAAGGTGAAACGCAAGCAGTCGCGCAGGCAAGGTGTCGCCGAAATGTGCCACCATATGGGCGTAGGACAGCCCGTGAAATCCGTAGCGACGGATGCCCGCGTCGTGCTGGGTTTGCGCAATGGCATAGCGCGTGGCGACGGCAGGGTTGGTGGCGTGGAATGCGGTCCCGAAGCTTGCATATTGCGGCAGGTCGGGTGCGCGGGCTTGCAACGCCAGCATGGCGGCAAGGTTGTTGGGGTTGTGCAGCGGGGCCAGTGGAATGACGCTTTTGATTGCGGCGATGACTTGTGGGGTGATGCGCGCAGGCTCGGTCAGGATCGTGCCACCATGCACCACGCGGTGGGCGGCGGCAGTCAGGTCGGGAATGGTGATTTTGGCCGCCGCCAGCGCGTCAAGCATCAACGCGAGTGCCGCGGCGTGATCGGCCGTGGTCACGTCGATACTGATATCGCCCAGCGTTAACGTGCCGTCTCCGCCCACCGACGTGACCGCGCCGTAAAGCAGGGATGTCAGCTTGGCATCGAACACCTCGACCTTGAGAGATGACGAGCCTGCGTTCAGCACAAGGATCATTTTGGCAACCCGCAGGTGATCGCGGCAAGGGCAGCCGATGCCATGCGCGCGGCGGCAGGATCGGCACGCGATGTCAGCAGGATCGGCACCTTTGCCCCGGTCACAAGCCCCGCTGCACAGCCGCCCTTGAGGTAGACGAAAGCTTTGAAAAGCGCGTTACCCGACACGATATCGGGCACGATGATGGCATCGGCAAAACCCGCCACAGGGTCGGCGGCGAGGCCTTTGGTTGTCGCGGCATCAGGCGACATGATCAGATCGAATGCCAGCGGGCCGGAGACATCGGCGTTGCTAATGTTGGCCTTTGCCCAGTCTGCCAAGGCGCGGCCTTCAAGGGCGCTGGGCACGGAAGGGATCGGGCTTTCGGTGGCTGACAATATCGCAATTTTCGGACGTGTGTTGCCAAGTAGGTTGAGTAAATTCGCGACCTCGCGGATCGCATCCTGGCGGGTTTCCAGATTGGGGTGCACGTTCACGGCGGCGTCCGAGATCAGGATTGGCTTGCCGCCATCGGGGTGTGAAATATGGAAGATATGCACAAACCGTCGCCCCGTGCGCAGGCCTGCATCGCGGGAAACGGCGGCCTTCATAAAGACATCGGTGTGCAGATTGCCTTTCATCAAAACGTCAGCCTCGCCCGCACCGCACAGGGCGGCGGCGGTGCGGCCCGCCTCATCTTCGCCCGTGGTGTCATGAATCGCGTATGCGGAGATATCCCAGTCAAGCTTGGCCGCTTCGGCGCGGATTGCGTCTGCTTCGCCGACAAACACCGGGATCATAATGCCCGCTTTGGTCGCATCCTCGGCAGCTTGCATCGGCAAGGGCGCTCCGGCGCGCGCGATGGCGACACGGGGGGCGGCAAAGGTGGCGGCCAGATCAAGCAGGTTTTGCGGGGCAACAGCCGCACGGTTTGACAGGAAGGGAGAGTTCATCAAGGCCTCATATAAATGCGCGGATCAGTCCGAGACTGGACAGGGTTAACAACAACATGACTGCAAATTTGCGGAATGTCACAGGCGTTGCCGAAAGAAATTGCCGCCCGCCAAGCCAGACGCCGAGCGCAAGGATCGGAAACGCCAAAGCTGCGCCGATTGCCGTGTCGAGAGTGACCAGGCCGCCTGCCCACATCAGCGGCATGGTGATCAGATCGAGCCCCGTGAGGTAGACGATCATCGTGGCGCGGAAGATGGGTGCCGCCATGGGTTGCGCCGACATGAAAGCCGCGACAGGAAGCCCGCCAATGCCCGCGCCATTGCAAAGCCCCGAGATGAACCCGACCCCGATGTGGCCGCCGGTGCCGATGCGGCGTTGCAGGGTCCAGCCCGACAGCAAGATCAGTGACATCACGAATATGATCGCCGAGACGGTCAGGCGTGCGGTATCCCCGCCCACGGTCAGAATAAACCAGACCGAGAGCGGCAGGGCCAGTGTGGCCCCAGCCAGTAACGTCAAGGCGCGGGGCCAGTCGATGTGGCGGCGGATGCCACGGGCTTGCAGGGCTGTCATCAGGATCTCGCAGGAAAACACCACCGGGATCAAAGGGACGGGATTGGTCACGAGGCTGGCGAATGCAATGAAGATCGCCGAGAAGCCAAACCCCGAATAACCGCGCACAAACGCCGCCCCAAGCAATGCGAAGCCAAGGGCGGCAAGTGTGTAAGGGCCAAGGTCGAACAGCAAACCCTAGACGGCTTGGCTGCGCATGTCGGTCTTGTTGATGCCTGCAACCTGCACAGGCTTCTTCATTGCGTCGCGGCGGAACGGATCGCCCAGTTCCTGGTTGATCATCGCCTCGATCAATGTGGTGATGCCGTTTTCCATCTGGTCCTTGATGGCTTGCGCAAGGGCTGCGGTCAGCTCGTCTTGGGTGCGCGCCACCACGCCTTTTAGACCACATGCGTTGGCGATGCCGGCGTAGGACACGTCTTCGCTCAACTCTGTGCCGACAAAGTTATCGTCGAACCAAAGCGTCGAGTTGCGCTTTTCGGCACCCCATTGGTAGTTGCGGAAAACGATCTGTGTGATCGCAGGCCAGTCGCCACGGCCAATCGCAGTCAGTTCGTTGACCGAAATCCCGAACGCGCCGTCACCGGCGAAACCAACAACAGGCACGTCGCGGCGGCCGATTTTCGCGCCAACAATGCTTGGCAGACCGTAACCACAGGGGCCAAACAGGCCCGGCGCGAGATACTTGCGGCTCTCGTTGAACGATGGATAGGCGTTGCCGATGGCGCAGTTGTTGCCGATGTCCGAGCTGATGATCGCCTCAACAGGCAAGGCCGCCTGGATCGCGCGCCATGCCATACGAGGCGACATCCAATCAGGCTTGGACGCACGTGCGCGCACGTTCCAATCTGTGCCCGGATCGTCCTGCTCATCGGTCATCGAGGTCAATTCTTGCGCCCAAGCAGATTTGGTCTGTGCGATCAGGGACTTGCGCTCTTTGCGGCCCGCATCGCCCGCGCCTGCGCTTAGTTTTTCTGTGATGCCCGAGGCAACCTTTGCCGCGTCACCGACGATCCCAACCGTGACCTTTTTGGTCAGGCCGATACGGCTTGGGTTCAGATCAACCTGGATGATCTTCGCGGATGTTGGCCAATAGTCGATGCCATAGCCGGGCAGCGTCGAGAATGGGTTCAGGCGTGTGCCAAGGCACAAAACCACGTCGGCCTTTGCGATCAACTCCATGCCCGCCTTGGACCCGTTATAGCCCAACGGACCGGCGTAAAGCGGGTGGCTGCCGGGGAAGGCGTCGTTGTGCTGGTAGCCCACGCAAACAGGCGCGTCGAGCGCTTCGGCCAGAATGCGCGAGGCTTCGATGCCGCCCTTGGACAGGATCGCGCCAGCACCGTTCAGGATGACGGGGAACTTGGCGTTGGAGAGCAAATCAGCCGCGTCTTGCACAGCCGTCGCGCCGCCTTGTGGCAATTCAAAGTCAACGATCACCGGCAGATCAATGTCGATCACTTGGGTCCAGAAATCGCGTGGCACGTTGATTTGTGCGGGTGCCGAGGCGCGCTTGGCTTGCATGATCACGCGGTTCAGTGTCTCGGCGATGCGCGATGGGTCGCGGACTTCTTCCTGATAGGCGACGCAATCCTTGAACAGGTTCATCTGTTCCATTTCCTGAAAGCCGCCCTGACCAATTGTTTTGTTGGCCGCTTGTGGCGTGACCAGCAGCACCGGCGTGTGGTTCCAATAGGCGGTTTTCACGGCGGTCACAAAATTGGTGATGCCTGGACCGTTTTGCGCGATCATCATCGACATTTTGCCAGTGGCCCGCGTGAAACCGTCGGCCATCATGCCGCCCGATGTTTCATGCGCGCAGTCCCAGAACGTGATGCCCGCATCGGGGAAAATGTCGGAGATCGGCATCATGGCAGAGCCGATGATCCCGAAAGCGTTATCGATGCCGTGCATTTGCAGGGTTTTGACGAAAGCTTCTTCGGTGGTCATTTTCATGAGGGCAGTCCTTTTGCGATGGAAATGGATGAAATGCACCGCGGAACGCGATGGATGTTAGCGTTTACATTATGGCTGTCTTGCGCCAAGCGTTAGGGCCAGTTGTGCAGCTAAAATAGCGCCAGTGCAAATTTTAATGAGACATGATGTCTCATTTAATTGGAAACTTGTGGCGCTGTGCTGATGGCTTTGGCGATCAGGGCAATGCCGTCGGGGATGCGCGCGGTCGGGATCGAGGAATAGGCCAGCCGGAAGAAGTTTTCCGGCGGGGTGGGACCAGCGAAAAACGGTGCGCCCGGCTCGATCAGGACCCCGTGGGCGCGCAGCGAAAGGGCGAGCGTTGTGGTGTCGACCCCGTCGGGCGCACGCAGCCAGACCGATGATCCGCCGTAGGTGCCGTGCCCTGCCACGGTCAGCCCGTGCGTGCGCAAGGCGGCATCCATCACGTTGCGCCGGTCGTGGTAGGCCCTGCTGGTCCGCCGCATCTGCGCGTCGTGGTGCCCCAACGAGAGGTAGTAGCTGACCGTGCGCTGGATGTGTCCGGGAGGGTGGCGCAACACGCTGGCCCGCAAGGCACGCGCCTGTCGGATAAAGGGGGCGGGGCCGACGAGGTATCCGAGCCGCAACCCCGGAAACAGGGACTTCGAGAACGAGCCCACGTAGATCACCCGCCCGTTTTTATCCAGTGATTTGAGTGATGGCGAGGGCGTGTTGAGGAAAGACATTTCAAATTCATAGTCGTCCTCGACCACAAGAAAGTCGTGTTTTTCGGCCTTGTCCAGCAGGGCTTTGCGTCGCGCCAAGGGCATTGTGGCGGCTGTTGGGCATTGGTGGCTGGGGGTGGTGAACACAACGTCGGTCTCGGCGGGCAGGGCGTCGGGGGGGAGGCCGTCCTTGTCGACGGGCACGGTGGCAAGCTGGCAGCGCGACTGGTCAAGGATGTGCCGCAGGGCGGGGTAGCAGGGGTCTTCGATGGCAGCCAAGCGGCGCGCGTTCAGCAGGACCTGGGCGGTGAGCCAGAGCGCGTTTTGTGCGCCCATGGTGATCAGGATTTCGTGTGGTCCCGCAAGGATGCCGCGCCGTGGCAGTGTTTGCCGCGCGATGAATTCCACAAGTTGCGGGTCGTCGCCGTCGAAGTAGTCGCAGGTCAGCGCCGAGAAGTCGCGTTTGCCCAGTGCCTTGAGGGCGCAGAGCCGCCAATTGGCGGTGTCGAACAGGGTCGGGTCGGCCTGTCCGTAGATGAAGGGGTAGCGGTAGTTGGCCCAGTCGGTGGGTTTGTCCATTCCAAGAGAGGGCGTGTAGTGGTGCCCGATGGCGCGCGCCCAGTCGACGGTGCTGTTGCCCGGTTCCGAGGCGGGAAAGGCGGGGGGTTCGGGGGCGTTTTCGGAGACGAAATAGCCGGAGCGCCCTTTGGAGATCAGGTAGTCATCGGCCACAAGTTCGGTATAGGCCAGCGTGACGGTGATCCGGCTAACCCCCAGATGCAGCGCCATTTTTCGGCTGGACGGCAGCCGTTCGCCGGACCGGAACCGCCCTGCCAGAATGCCTTGGGCCACCATCTGTTGGATGCGGGCCTGAAGCGTGCCTTCGGTGGCGGGGTCGAGGAAGAATGTTTCAATGGAGATTGGCATGATCTGGCCCTAGTGAGCGGCCAGATTGGACCTATTGGCGGCAAGAAACAAGACGTATGATTGACGTATGATTTGCGTATGCCAAGGTTTGGCGTGTTTTTGCGGACGATGTTTGATGATCCAGAGTGGCTGATGGGACCGCGGCTCTGCGGACAGAGTTGTCGTTGGTTTCAAATGCTCCAATGTCGGGTTTGAGGAAACCGTTCAACAAACGGTCCTTTTTGGAAGACTCAAAACCCAAAATCGCATAGGCTAAATTATGTTAAACGGGTATATTCGACGTTAGCGTCACCCAACACGCGTTGGTGTTTGGAAACAAGTAAAGGATCTGTATTTTGAGGTATTGGATAAATTGTATGGTTTGTTTTTTTGCGTTCTCTTCACAAGCATCGTTTCCGATTGATCGATGATCTTAGCGTTACCTATCTGTGAACCTACACCACCCAGGCCTTCAAGCCCTGTCCCGTATCCACGATTGTACGAATCCATCGATAGAATTGCTAAAAAAAGATCATCCGAAATAGCCATTTACATTTCCTTTATAAAACTTCCGTGCCTTAGTTTCGCAGCAAACGAAAAGTCATCAATATTTACGACGGGTAGAACTGTCGCTTCCGGGGATTTCCCCAACCACATTAAGACACTCTGAACCACACCGGTCGTTATGGGCTCTTCCACATTTTGAAGCGTCATCCCTTCAAGCACATAGCCCACCCCAAAAACCTCTGACAGGTTCGCAGGATCAACTAGCCGTACAGACATGGGGTCATTGATATCATCAAAGGTGACCATCTGGGGGTATGCGTCTGGCGGCACAACATCCTCGCCCCGATACCTTTTCACAGACCGCGCCCATTGCTTAAATCCAAGATCGTAAGTGTAAGGAAATTGCTTGAATGTCTTGCGAGCAAGTTTCTCAACGCCGTCTAGCATCACAAACAAATAGCGATCTGGCGCAACCTCCAGCACAACGGCCTCGCCGCTGATACGAGACCGGATACCACGCGCTTCGGGAAACACCCAAAACCCGTCGGTATCTCTGAACGTCACTTCTGCGACGCTCATCGCGACCACAGGACCATCGGGGGTTAGTACCGTAACAGTCAACTTTTGCCGCCAAGAATAGACGTCGCTACAGGCGGTAAGGGTTAGGAGACCTAAGATTAAAAGGCTGCGTTTGATCATATGTAACCACCCGATTACGACCGCGGTCCGTTTTCCTTGACACGGGCGA
>TARA_R110002167_G_scaffold133496_2_pt1 | contig 29451 bp, 22 predicted proteins | sample TARA_R110002167 | Tara Oceans TARA_R110002167 (sample SAMEA4398238) | marine metagenome | biome: Polar Biome; feature: [MES] marine water layer (ENVO:01000295) within the mesopelagic zone...; material: water (ENVO:00002006), including particulate matter (ENVO:01000060) such...
ACAAAATCCAACTGTCTCTATTACAAGACCAACAGAACTAACGACCCATCCTAGTTTGCAAGAACTTAAGGTTCTTACTGGAATGAAACAAACTGCCTATATTTCAAGACTTGTTAAATTTACATCCCATTTTATTGATTGTTAATAATAACTCACATCACAGTAACTGTAGACTAAGTTATTATCACCTCAACACACCCCAGAAGGCTCTGCCGTTCTGAGGGCGCCTATAATACCTTTTTCAATTTCTCATGCAAGCGCAAATTTATAATTTCTTGTTGTTTGCATGAAAAACAGACTAAGAGGCTGTTTTTTGGCTTAATTAGCCTTTCAATGCTGATAATTGCTGTTGTGCAAGGCGTGCGGAGGCACTATCTGCGTACTCTTTTAAAACTTTGTTATACAAAGCTCTTGCACCGGCAGAGTCATTTTCTTTTTCTGCAATCATGCCAAGCTTAACTAAACTATCGCCACGCTTATTTGAATCTGCAAATTTACTGACAACTGTACTAAAAGCTTGTTTCGCATCATTGTACTCACTTTTATTGTACAACAATTGGCCTAACCAATAGTTTGCATTAGCTGCATAATTAGATTCTGGGTATGTCGATATAAAACTACGAAAAGCAGGAATGGCTTCATCATACTTGCGTTCTTTAAGAACCAAGTTAACGGCGGCCTCATAGCTTCCTGTTTCACCTAACGTTGAACTGGCTGCGGCAACCGTAGTGGCATCAGCTTGAGCTGGCGCTGCTGGGTTTGATGACTTAGCAGTAAGATTAGCAATTTCCTCGTACAGCTGTCGTTGACGCTGTAACATCTGATTCATTTGATAATTTTGTTGCTCAGTAATGCCTCTTAAATCTAACACTTCATTTTGCAATGCATCCATACGACGTTGCATGTCGAATTCGCCTTGTTGCTTTGCTTTAATGATGCGTTCTAATCTTGAAATTCTGTCATCATTTGAACCACCAGATGCATCCGAAACCGGTGCTGGTGCAGCAAAAGCCGTGGCCGTTGTAAAGAACATCGCCGCAACTAATATGGCTAGTTTCATTTTTATCTCCTAAAAAAGGCCAACCGATAACGGTTGGCCTTACACTTCTTACGCTTTAGTAAACTAACACACCACGACGGTTTTTAGCAAAACCAGTATCGTTACGTGAATAATCTAATGGCTTTTCTTCGCCGTAGCTCACGATGCTCATTTGGCTAGGTTGTACACCCATACCTTGTAAATACTTAGCAATCGCTTTAGCACGACGTTCGCCTAGTGCGATGTTGTATTCTGGCGTACCACGTTCATCAGCATGACCTTCAATCAATACTCGAACATTTGGATGCTCAACTAAATAGTTACCATGAGCTTGAATGATATCAGCATTTTCACTTTGAACTTCACTGCGGTCAAAGTCGAAGTAAATGATATTTTGACGACGTAATTCTTGTTCTTTTAAACGCTGCTGTTCTGCAGAGCTTAGCACAGGAGCTACACCGCCAGTTTCAATACCACCATTACCGTATTCACTACCAGTACCACTCATAGAACCGTTAGCGTCAGTTTCAGAGTCTGAAGTTGAGCTACAGGCACCCAGTGCCATAAGCGGAACTGCAACCAACATAGCTTTAAACAACTTATTCAGATCCATTTTAAATCCTTATCAATATCTATTTAGAGAAACGGAGACCATGCGGGTGACTTCACCTCGCCCTGGCCGACAGGCAATCTTGCTTTAAATCTGCCGTCCATAGAGACAGCAGCTAACACTTGTTTACCTTGATGGGTTGTACCGTAGATAACCATAGTGCCATTTGGAGCAACACTTGGTGATTCATCAAGTTGAGTTGATGAAAGCACCTGCATAAAGCGTGTTGCAAGATCCATTCTAGCAATATGGAATTTACCGTTAGTACGGTTTACAAAAATCATACTCCGACCATCTGGGCTAATTGAACCGCCTAGGTTCCATTCACCTTCAAAAGTCATACGCGAGACTTTATTTGTATCTAAACTTACGCGATATAACTGTGGTTTCCCACCACGTTCAGAGGTAAATAAAATCGATTTACCGTCTGGGAACCAAGAAGGCTCAGTATCAATTGCGTAATGTTCTGTAATACGTCGAGTTGCTTTAGTGGCAATATCGACGACATAAATTTCTGGTTGGCCATCTTTTGACAATGTAACAGCTAATTTTTTCCCGTCAGGAGAAAAAGCTGGTGCACCATTAATACCGTCAAAACTACTCACTAATGTACGAGTTTGGCTGTAAATGTCTTGAACAAAGATTTCAGCTTTTCTATTTTCAAAACTAACATAGGCCAAACGACGCCCATCAGGAGACCAAGTTGGTGACATCAAAGGCTCTGGTGAACGTAGTAGCATTTGTTCATTGTAGCCGTCGTAATCCGCGATCATTAGATGGTAAGGTGCTTTTTGACCTTGTTTAACCACAACATATGCGATACGGGTTAAAAATGCACCACGAATACCGGTGAGCTTTTCATACACAATATCACTGATACGGTGGCTGTACTGTCTAAATTGGTTTGCACTAATAACCGTTTCACGGCTTTCAAGTAATAACTCATTGTTATTCTGAGGCCCTTTACCTGCTTGCAATTGTGCTTTGACTAAATCAATCAGCTCAAAACTCACTAGGTATTGATCTGCTCCATATGGCTTAACCGTACCAACCACAAGCGCTTCAGCTTCTACATTAGCCCAGTTTTGAGCAGTAAAACCATTTACAGACGAAATAGTTGATTGTGGCAATGCACGAACATCAAGTGTCTTAAATGTACCACTGCGAGACAAATCAGATGCGACCACATCAGAAATAGATGCAGGAGCGGGACCTTGCCCTTGCCATACAAAAGGTACTACAGCAATTGGTCTTGCTGCATCAACCCCTTCTGTAATAACAATATCTAACGCTGCGCGAGCGGGTGTAGTTAACACTATTAATACCAGTGTTAGCCATTTAGCCAAATTATTCATGCGACTCCTTTTAACTCCATTCCATCATTAAATACGATTGATATTAATTAAATTCCGGTGAAACGGTTAAATTAATTTCTTTTAATTGCTGATAAACAGCCGGTTCAGGCGATACTGGTAGCCGCCCCGCTTTATTTATCGACGCTTTGGCTGCTCGACAAACTACCTGATCACCATCTAACGTTTGGCTTGTTGTAACAAAACCATCTGACGCTAGACGAATAAAGACCCTGCAGCTTTTCCCACGCATTGACTCATCAACAACTAAATTTCGTTGAATAGTTGCAATAATCATGGCTTTATATTTATCAACTTCTGACAACACTTGCTTGTTACGTGTTTTAGAAAGTGAATCTTGTTCAGCAGCCATTGCCTCTGCCATTTCACGTTCTTGACGCGCTTTAGTATCAGCTTCTGCTTTACGTTTACGCTCAGCATCTTCCTTACGCTTACGCTCATCATCAGCACGTTGACGTTCTTCTTGAGCTTTTTTCGCAGCAGCTTCTTCTTGCTTACGTTTTTCAGCGGCTTTCTTAGCTGCGTCCTCAGAAGCTTTTTGTTCTTGTTCTTTTTGCTTGCGTACCACTTCAGCTTTATCTGCTCGCTCTTTTTCTAGCACTTGCTTTGCCTGAGCTGCTTTAGCGGCGTCATTAGCCTTTTGAGTTTCCTGCTCTTTTTGTTTACGCTGGATCTCTAAAGTTTTAATTTTTTCTTGTTCACGTTCACGTTCACGGCGAGCTTCTGATGCTTTACGTTCTAGTTCTGCTTGACGGGCTTTTTCTTGCTTGGCCACATCTTGCTTTTGTTTCTTTAATTGCTCAACTCTATCATTAACTTTCTGTTGATCAATTACAATTGCTTGAACGGCAGGTGCACTTGCTGCTGCCGTTTGCATTTGCTTGGGCTTATCATCAAAACTAATGCCTAAAGCAAGAATGACGATAAATCCAATATGAATACCAGCAGAAATAGAAACTGGTACGGTTAAATCTGAATTTCCAGCCACCTATTTCTCCTTCGGTGAATCGGTCATTAGCCCTACAGCAGGCACACCAGCACCTTGCAAACTAATCATTAATTGAATAACGCTTTCATAAGGTATCATGCGGTCAGCTTTTACTACCACAGGCCTTAACGGTTCAAGCTGGATTAACGCTCCAACTTCAGTCGACACTTGTTCTAAGTCCATAACTTCAGAGTTAGAACTACTGCCGATATTCAAGAAATATTGTCCAGCCGCGTCAATCGATGCAACGATAGGAGGCTTACTATCAGGTGGTAAAGACTCGGCATTACCTTGAGGTAATTCTACTTTGACTCCTTGCGATACAATAGGCGCTGTCACCATAAAAATAATCAACAACACCAACATCACGTCGATGTAAGGTACAACGTTGATTTCTGCAACTGGACGACGACGTTTACGCTGATACATTAAACAGCTTCCTTCTCGCTATACGCTTGACGTTGCAATATGTTGGAGAATTCTTCCATAAAGTTAGCATAAGTCATTTCAATTTTATCAACTTGCGTTGTAAAACGGTTATAACCAATAACGGCAGGTATAGCAGCAAACAAGCCCATTGCGGTTGCAATCAATGCTTCTGCAATACCTGGTGCAACCATGGCAAGAGTGGCATTTTCAACGGCGCCCAGTGCAATAAAGGAATTCATAATTCCCCATACCGTCCCAAACAAACCAATGTATGGGCTGGTAGAACCAATCGTTGCCAATAGCGGCAAATGGTTTTCAAGCTTTTCCATTTCTCGCGACAAACTCACTCGCATTGCTCGAGAAGTTCCATCCATAACAGCTTCAGGTGCTTTACTGTTTACTTTGCTCAAACGAGTATATTCTTTAAAACCTGCCACAAACATCGATTCTAAACCAGAGATAGCACTACCACGTGCTATTAATTCTTTGTAAAGACGGTTTAAATCAACACCTGACCAAAACGTTTCTTCAAAACGTAATGACTTAGCTCTTGCAGAGCCTAATAATTTGTTGCGTTGAATGATCACTGCCCATGAGGCAATCGATAATGCCAACAAGGTCAGCATAACTAACTTTACCAACACACTGGCTTCTAAAAACAAACCAATAAATGAAATTTCAGCGTGCACTGTCAAACTCCTGAACAATATTTAGGGGAATAGCGCGGGGACGCATACGTGATAAAGATATACACGCGACAACAACTGTCGCTTCACAATAGCAATCACCTTGATGATCAACTAGCCGCTGGTGAAACACCAACGACACTTTTTTTAATTCTATAACTTTTGATTCAACCACAAAATCCTGTTCAAATTTTGCAGCTTTACGAAAATCTAATTCTGCATGCTTGACGACAAAAGCAATATCTTCTGACAACAGTTCAGCTTGGCGAACACCCATTGATTTTAACCATTGCGTTCGGGCTCGTTCAAAAAATTTTAAGTAATTAGAATGGTACACAACACCACCGGCATCGGTATCTTCGTAATAGACTGAAATAGGCCAAACAAACATAATCTGAACATCAATTTTTAGGTTGTAAAAGTTGGCTTACTATACCGAGTACCAACACGCTTGTGAATATTGTACCGAGGGAAAAGTAGACTTTATTTTGCTCAAAATGCGCTAAAACACACGAAAAACCTCAGGAACTGTAAGAGATGAAGCTTTATTAATGTATTTATCACAAAAATTAACAATTTGTTAAACAAAACATGCAATATAGGCATAGTCATTTATTGGCTGAAAAAGCTTATGTTTAGCCGCTTAAAAAGCTAAATACACAAAAAAGACAACAACAAGATGGCAGCATCATCGCACACTCTGAAAAATGTAAACGTGAATAAAAGTTAAGCCAACAACATTCTGCGTTTTGTTTCCAGTCAATACACTATCAACGGCTCTGCCAATAACGTTGCCTTATTTGTCTTGCTGACTATGTTGGGATTAACTAAACCTCGCGAAGAGACAACCTTAACATTCCAACTTAATATGAGTAATTCCTACATGTCTAACATTGTTTAGGATTATATTTTGCATATTTAAATCAAGAAGCATGCTTTGTCACATGATGAGATATAGACTATTTGTTAAATATTTTTACCGCCGCATTAACTAATCCGAATAGTTATGCAATAAATATAGGTAATAACTTAATAAAGCGCTATATAAGCCGATTAGAGTATAAACAACATCTAACAACCATATTTAATCATTAGCTTTACTAATGGTAACTCGTAATTTTTCTTGTTTGTCAGATTAGTGTATACATTCTATTATTGCCTTGTTTTCAGGACACATCTGATTCAGATGTTGAAAACCAAGAACTCCAAACTGATGTAACCCAATACCTCAGTTATCCCTAGTTCTTATGCTTGACTTCCTTCCTTAGATTTGTTGATTGCAAATTATTTAGCCCACTTGGATTAAGTGGGTTTTTTTTGCCTTGTTTTTAGCATATTCATAAACCAAAATTAAAATACTAGCGAACAAATCTACAAATCAAAATATGCCACTATTGTAAATTTGAGCTATACGAATAAGAAATAGCGTAACCCTTTAAAGTGAAATGATGTCCACGCTATTGAGTTGGCTTTTAAGTGAACCGCCATCCGTTTACAAATGAGTATTATCGATTTGGCTTTTGGTATTAAAAAATATTGAATAGCAGCTAAATGAAATGGGCAGAGATAGATGAGGATAATCTAGCGATTGAGCCATTGTACTGCTTAGCAGGTGGATGACAGGCTCAAACAAATTATCATATCAATAAACGAGGCGACTGCGCATGGCGCGCAATAAGCGATACATTATAGAATTTATATAGGTTTGGTTATTTTAATCACGACCCTACGATTCATCTTACGTTCTTCTGCAAGATCATTACCTGTTACATGGCGTTTCTCACCATGACCCGATGTATGAATCCGATCTTTAGGGATACCACTAGCAATAAGAATATCTTTCACTGAATCAGCACGCTTATCTGACACCTTTTGGTTAACCGAACGTCCACCGTAACTGTCGGTGTAAGCATCAATGAGCACGAGCTCTACTTCAGGGTCAAAAGACAAATAACGCTGTATTTTCTGTAATTGCTGGCTAGAAAAACGAGTAAGCTCTACCCCGCCTTCTTGGTAATTTAACACCGTAAAAGCAATATCATCAAAACTGTATGGCAATAAATTAGCTAAGCAAGCATGAAATTCACGGTATTTACCGCCAAAATTAGCCGATGACAAACCGACGGCAATCTTGGCATTGTGATTATACCAATCAGCATAATAAAACGTGGGTTCCATTCCTTGGCTCAATTCATTCAGCATAGACCAGGCAGCTTTTTTAGGCACTTCACCATTAAACTGCTTATTGTAAGTCAGTTGAGTGATTTCTTTAGAATTGTGTCCTGGGCGCCAACTAGGGGCTCGACTAATTAATGTCGCTTTAGTCACTGCATCAGGTTTTAGCCACATGTCTAACGTGAAATGTAAATTTAACGCTTTACCGGCGTTACTGGTAAACACAGCTCGCCCATAGTCAGGAATATCATGTTCAAGACGGCATTCTATTGGATTGTTCTCACCAATACGCCATGCAGAGTTTTCTAATGACGCAACGTAGTGCCTCAAGTCGGCATTAGCCGTTGAGCAAAGACACAAACTTGTGAGGACCATCAGTTTTCGCCACATAAAACCACCCTTTATACCCGATTACATTTGTTCTATCGGCCACAAAGTCAGTTCCTTTAGTAAACAATCATGTTTAATCGATGATAAAAACCACAATCAAACATGACACTGCGCTTGAGTTTGCGCATAATACTCGGCTTATATCATTTGCACCGATGAATGATAGCTATTGAGGATAAAAACTGTAATGACTGATATTTGCGACGCTAATAAGTTTAAACACCGATTTCGTGGTTATTTCCCTGTTGTTATCGATGTCGAAACTGCGGGTTTTAATGCCAATACCGATGCGTTGCTTGAAATTGCTGTCAGCTTATTAAAAATGAATAGTGATGGAGTCATTGTACTTGATAGAACCCTTCACTTTAATATTGAGCCTTTTGAAGGCGCAAACTTAGAACCTGCAGCATTAGCTTTTAACGGTATCGACCCCACCAATCCACTTCGTGGTGCAGTAGACGAAAAATTCGCTTTTTTAGAGATTTTTAAAGAAGTTAAAAAAGCCCAAAAAGCAGCAGATTGTCATCGCAGTATCATTGTCGCGCACAATGCCGCTTTTGATTTAGGGTTTGTTAATAAGGCTATTGAACGAAATGGTTTAAAACGTTCCCCTTTTCATCCTTTTGCTAGCTTTGATACCGCGACACTGGCAGGCCTTGCTATTGGACACACTGTATTAGCTAAAGCCTGTAAAATGGCAGGGATCGATTTCGACAATAAAGAAGCCCATTCAGCATTATATGATACCGAACGTACCGCTGAATTATTTTGCCTCATCGTTAACAGATGGAAAGCGTTGGGCGGATGGCCATTAGCGGCTGTGGAAGATGATAGCGACTCTACAAGCGAATAATGAATACTTAGCCCTTCGTTATCTCTTGCAGGCCATCAACACTTGGCCAGTTCGATAAGAAAGCATTAATGTCACCCAATAAAAAAGCTGCCGAAGCAGCTTTTTTATTGTCTCTAATTCGCTAAATTATAGCTTGTCAGAGTTATCTTTTAGATATGCAGCAACACCTTCAGTGCTTGCAGTCATACCTTTTTCGCCTTTTGACCAGCCCGCTGGACAAACTTCACCGTGCTCTTCATGGAACTGAAGTGCGTCAATCATACGGATCATTTCATCAACGTTACGGCCTAGTGGTAAATCGTTAACCACTTGGTGACGAACTTGACCTTCTTTGTCTACTAAGAAAGAACCACGGAAAGCTACACCAGCTTCTGGATGCTCTACGTCATATGCTTTACAAATTTCGTGTTTAACATCAGCTACTAGAGTGTACTTAACTTGGCCAATACCACCCTTGTCGACTGGAGTGTTACGCCATGCGTTATGAGTAAACTGTGAATCAATAGAAACACCAATCACTTCAACACCACGTTTAGTGAACTCTTCCATACGGTGATCAAAAGCAATTAGCTCTGATGGACATACAAAAGTAAAATCGAGTGGGTAGAAGAAAATAACTGCAGGCTTACCTTTAATTGCGGTAGCAAGGTTAAATGTGTCAACAATTTCACCAGAACCAAGAACGGCTGCGGCTGTAAAATCTGGGGCTGGACGGCCTACTAATACGCTCATTATCTATCTCCATTTAATGGCTTAAACACTCAACAACAGTACATGTGTATCGCAAAATGGTGACCCACCAAGCAATTACCCATACTGTTGAGACTTAAATCAGTTGTATACCATACATCTAATTTAACGGACTTATAAGTTATTTCAGATGAATGTTGGTTTACTTGCTGAAAAATAAAACATCATGACTCATTAAATAATAAGTTTCAAATATGACAAAATGATTTGATGACATGATTTCATTCCTCGTAATTTACAACCACATATTAAATGACAAGTCATTGTGAGTTAACTATCAGCAAAAATACCTAAAAAATCGATATCAGCTGGACAAATAGACTCTAGACAGTCAAGAATAGCGGCCTCACTTACTTTTAAGAAAAATGATTATGAATGCGGTTGTAATCGCGGTTTGCTTAATGTTGTTTTTAAGCTTTATTCGAATTAACGTTGTGGTCTCGTTAACCATTAGTGCAGTTGTGGCCGGTTTAGTCGGTGGATTAGATATTCATCAAACAATCGCAGCCTTTAATGATGGCCTAGGTGGCGGCGCTCAAATAGCCCTAAGCTATGCATTACTTGGTGCATTTGCAGCAGCATTGTCACATTCAGGTTTAACGACATTAATTTCTCATTCAATTATCAAAAAACTCGGTAAAGAGCCCAATAGTGGCAATACTCAAGTTGTACGTTGGTTACTATTAGTCACAATATTATTGATGGCTGTTTCATCACAAAACATTTTGCCGATTCACATCGCCTTTATTCCTATCCTTATTCCACCTTTATTGCATGTTATTTCAAAGCTAGGTATCGACCGCCGCCTTATAGCCTGTATCCTCACGTTTGGCTTGGTCACCACGTACATGATTTTACCCATCGGTTTTGGCGGTATTTTTCTCAATGACATTCTGTTGGCAAATTTAAACACTAATGGGCTAAATGCTATCGGTGAACAAATTCCTAAAGCAATGCTATTACCTGCTATGGGCATGGTTGTCGGCCTACTCACCGCAATATTTATCAGTTACCGCAAGCCTAGAGAATACATGATTGAACAACCCGTGGTAAGTGACACTATTGCAACCACCATCAGTCGAAAAAGCCTTGTGATATCACTATCAGCAATTGTGGTTACTTTAATCGTTCAATTACAAACTGATTCGATGATCTTTGGTGCGTTAAGTGGTTTCATTATCTTTCGTTTCTCAGGGATCATTAAACACGAAGTGAGCAAAGACCTGTTTAACCAAGGTGTGCACATGATGGCCAATATCGGCTTTATTATGATTGCCGCTGCGGGCTTTGCTGCTGTGGTTAAATCTACCGGGGAAGTTGGCACACTAGTGACCTCCCTAGGTGATATCATAGGTGACAACAAGGCTTTAGCCGCATTACTGATGCTAATTGTCGGCTTATTGATCACCATGGGAATTGGCTCTTCGTTCTCAACTATTCCCATTATTGCCACCATTTACGTGCCTTTAGCACTCAGTTTTGGTTTTTCTGTTGCGGCAACGATTGCGCTGGTCGGTACTGCCGCAGCGCTTGGTGATGCGGGTTCACCGGCATCGGATTCGACCCTAGGTCCAACAGCAGGTCTTAATGCCGATGGACAACATGATCATATTCGCGACAGCGTGATCCCAACGTTTATTCACTACAACATCCCACTGCTTGTTTTTGGTTGGATAGCTGCAATGGTGCTTTAACATTTAAATGATAACGACGGCTTATCAAGCTAGAAATAAAAACGGGAGCCTTACTAAAGGCTCCCGTTTTTATTGTCTCGTACATGATGTAAATCATGCCGAGCAATGGTATCAACAATTCAGTATAACGAATTATTTGGTACCGAATATCTTATCACCCGCATCACCTAAACCTGGCAAAATATAGCCTTGCTCGTTTAAGCAATCATCGATCGAAGCGGTATACAACTCAATATCAGGATGAGCTAATTCAAGTGCTTTAATGCCTTCTGGCGCGGCAACCAAAACTAACGCTTTAATTGAAGTACAACCGCGTTTTTTCAGCAGGTCGATAGTCGCAATCATTGAACCGCCAGTTGCTAACATCGGGTCAACCACTAAAGCGATACGCTCATCTACATTACTGACTATTTTTTCAAAGTAAGGTACTGGTTGTAATGTTTCTTCATCACGATAAATACCCACTACAGAAATACGCGCACTGGGTAAATGCTCAAGAACGCCATCCATCATGCCTAAACCGGCACGTAAAATAGGCACTACAGTTACTTTCTTACCTTTAAGCTGCTCAATAGTAACAGGGCCATTCCAACCTTCAATTGTCACCGTTTCAGTTTCAAAATCAGCGGTAGCTTCGTAGGTTAATAAACTGCCAACTTCAGTGGCGAGTTCACGAAATCGTTTGGTGCTGATATCCGCTTCACGCATTAAACCAACTTTATGACGAACCAGAGGATGCTTTACTTCAACGACTTTCATTTCTTTCTCCTAGATTTCTGACTATTTCAGGCAAATTTGATAAATGTTAGTCGATTTATCCTCTCTATAAAACATAAAGTTTCAAAATTGCAGTAAATCGTGACCTAAACCAATAAAAAATAGGCAATTCATCGTTTTCTTTATAGGATAAAGTAAAAACATGGCTTCCGACTAGCAGCACAAACTGGTAGAATATTGCCGCATAAAATTCCATAAAACGATGTACCCTAGAGGATCCTCCGTGACCACTCCTACCCCCCTAAGTTACAAAGACGCCGGCGTTGATATCGATGCAGGAAATGCGTTAGTAAACAACATTAAATCTGCGGTAAAACGCACTCGCCGTCCAGAAGTTATGGGCAATTTAGGTGGTTTTGGCGCATTATGCGAATTACCAACTAAATACAAACATCCTGTACTGGTTTCTGGCACAGATGGCGTTGGCACAAAATTAAGATTAGCCATTGATTACAAAAAGCATGACACCGTCGGTGTTGATTTAGTTGCTATGTGTGTCAACGATCTGATTGTTTCTGGCGCAGAACCGCTTTTCTTCCTTGATTACTACGCGACAGGTAAGCTTGATGTTGAAACAGCGACTTCAGTTGTTAGCGGCATTGCAGAAGGTTGTTTCCAATCTGGTTGCGCATTAATCGGTGGTGAAACGGCTGAAATGCCAGGCATGTACGAAGGTGAAGATTACGACCTTGCCGGATTCTGTGTTGGTGTTGTTGAAAAAGCAGACATCATTGATGGCACTAAAGTTAAAGCGGGTGACTCACTCATAGCGCTTGCTTCAAGTGGTCCTCATTCAAATGGTTACTCGTTAATCCGAAAAGTATTAGAAGTCAGCAAAGCAGACCCTCAGCAAGATCTTGCTGGAAAGCCTTTAATTGACCATTTATTAGAGCCAACAAGAATTTATGTTAAGCCTTTATTGAAACTGATTGAACAATCAGACATTCACGCTATGGCGCACATTACCGGTGGTGGATTCTGGGAAAATATCCCACGAGTACTGCCTGATGATTGCAAAGCTGTAGTCAAGGGTGACTCTTGGAAATGGCCAGTAGTGTTTGATTGGCTAATGACAAACGGTAATATTGCACAGCATGAAATGTTCCTAACATTTAACTGTGGTGTAGGTATGGTTATTGCGCTGCCAACAGAGAAAGTTGATGCTGCGTTAGCATTATTAACAGCTGAAGGCGAAAATGCTTGGTTGATAGGTGAAATTGCTACTCGTCAAGGTGACGAAGAGCAAGTGGAGATCATCTAATGAGTCAAAGCTGTCGAGTTGTGGTACTGATTTCCGGTAATGGCAGTAATCTTCAAGCTATTATTGATGGCTGTGACGATAACTTAAAAGCTGCCGTAGTTGGTGTGATTAGTAACAAACCGGATGCTTATGGGTTAATTCGCGCTCATCAAAGCGAGATTGATACCAGTTGTGTTATTCCTTATGCCAATGAAGTACGCAGTGATTATGATGCGCGTTTATTGAAATCAATTGAAAAATACCAACCGGATCTCATTATTCTTGCGGGTTTTATGCGAATTTTGACAGATGATTTTGTCAGTCATTTTCTAGGGAAAATGATTAACATTCATCCATCATTATTGCCTAAGTATACAGGGCTTCACACGCATCAACGGGCTATCGATGCTGGAGACAAAAAGCATGGCGCTAGCGTGCACTTTGTTATCCCTGAGCTCGATGCTGGACCCGTAATATTACAAGCTAAAGTCCCTATTTACCCAGAAGATGATGCTGAAGCATTAGCAGAGCGTGTTCATGAACAAGAACATGCCATTTATCCTCTGGTGGTAAAATGGTTCAGCTTAGGTCGTTTAGCGATGACCGATGGTAAAGCTTATTTAGATGGCGAGCTAATTGGGCCATCTGGTTACGCACCAGATTAACACCAATTACTAAGCCTTTAAATTAAACAAAAAACCTCGCAGATCCGCGAGGTTTTTTATGTAATAAGCATTATCGATATAGGGTACTAACGTACTGGTAATGTCATGTCGGCAAACATTTCATCAATCAATTGCTGATCTCGAAGCGCGACAGCTTTTTCTACTACATCGCGAGTCAAGTGCGGTGCAAAATGTCGCATAAAGTCATACATGTAACTGCGTAAAAAGCTACCACGTCTAAAGCCGATTTTGGTTGTACTATGAGCAAACAGATGGCTTGCATCAATCGCCACTAAATCTTTATCAACAGCCGGATCGATTGCCATAGAAGCAATAACGCCTACCCCTAATCCTAAACGTACATAGGTTTTAAGTACATCAGCACTGGTTGCACTAAACACCACTCGAGGATCAAGATCTGCACGCTTAAATGACTTTTCAATTTCAGAGGCTTTATCAAAACCAAACACATAAGTTACTAGCGGAAACTTAGCCAAATCTTCAATGCTAATTTTTGTCGATTGAGTTGCGAGTGGATGGTCACGGGTCACAACAATTGAGCGATTCCAATGATAACAAGGCAACATAATTAAATCGGTATACAAGTGCATAGCTTCGGTTGCAATGGCAAAATCAGCATCACCTCTAGCGGCTTGTTCACTAATTTGTGACGGCGTGCCTTGGTGCATATGCAGATTGACTTTGGGATATCGCTTAATGAACTCTTTAATAATTTGTGGCAAAGCATATCGAGCCTGAGTATCGGTGGTGGTAATATTTAAATCCCCCTGATTAGGCTGAGTATATTCTTCAGACACCTTTTTAATGCTATCGACCTTTCCAAGTATATCATTTGCAATATCAATAACTTGCTGCCCAGCAGGAGTTACGTGAGTCAAGTGTTTACCACTTCGACCAAATATTTGAATACCTAATTCATCTTCTAGCATTCTAACTTGCTTACTAATGCCGGGTTGTGAGGTATAGAGGTTCTCAGCCGTTGATGACACATTTAGGTTGTGTTTTACAACCTCTGCAATATATCTAAGTTGTTGCAGCTTCATGGTTTTATCCTTGATTTAACCAACACTCATCAGCAAAATATGCAAACAAGAACAAATCGGTCGTTGTTTTACATGTGAAGAACAAACGTTCAACTATAATAAAACGTTATATGACAATTGAAATGTAATATAAATAGTAATAACGAGCAAGCAAAAATCGCTCGTTACTTAATTGACTTAGCTTTTGATAAACATCATGGCTCAAATGTTTAATGATTTATCAACAAAACGACTTATTATTCAACGACAGCCGCGATAACATACGCTAAGATATAGAATCATTTTGATGAAGTTTTATTGCAACGATTTATTCCAGCATCAAAATAACTTTTAGCCATTGTCGTTTGGCTATATTTACCATGAGATATGAAAGATAAAATGGAACCTTTATGTCCTTAATTTTGGTATTAATTCTTATTGGTGCATTATTATTGCTGATTATCGGCTTTAGTATTGTCCAACAACAAAAAGAGCGAGCAGAAGCTGAACGTCGAGTAGAAGCATCTCGCCAGCGCGCCATCATAGATGAAACTGATGCCGTATTATCCAACACTGGCATGACCCCATCTTCTAGCCACATTATGTTAGTACTATATCGACGCATTCAAGATGCTTTAGAACAATCTGTTGTCCATGCATCAGGCCAATTAAAATCGGATTATGAGCGTCGCCTAGGTGACATTAAAATGCAAATAGCCACAGTGTCTAATTCACCAAGCCAAGTCCCTGCGATTGAGAACTTTCGTTTACCTGATAATGATAGGCAAGTTTTAGAATTAGTAAAAACACTTAAGAAGCTCAAAGCCATTTTACGTGCTGAACATAATAAGGGAAAAGTGGATCCGTCTATTTTTGCACAAGAAGAAATGCGTATCGACAATCTGCAATTAAGAATTAATGTTGATTCTATGATTAGCCGAGCTCGTGCAGCTTGCTTTATGAAGCAGTACGGTTCTAGTAAACAAATGGTCACAAAAGCATTAAACACGCTCCACACGATTAAAGCGCAGACGCCCAATGATCCTTTTATTGCTCGTAAAGTCGATGAAGCTAAGCAGTTACTCGATGAAATCATGGGTGCTCAAAAACACAGTGAACCGAGTGCACCAAAACCGAAAAAAGAAGGTGATGATCTTGATATGTTGTTTCAGCCAAAAAAGAAATGGTAAGTATCTTTATCTTCACTAACTAAAAAAAACCAAGTCTCATTAAGAGGCTTGGTTTTTTTACACGCAAAATCCATTTAATATAACATCTGCGTTATTTTTTAACCACACACAAAAAGTGTAAAAATACAGTGGGTTAGTATAATTACTCTCGTTCGTCAACACAGTTGTCCACAGAATCTGTGGATAACATTTTTAGCCAATTCTTATCACTATGTGATAGTAGCTATAATGAATCGGTATTAGTACACGCTATATCGGTCTCTATATAACTATCGTGTGTCGGTATCGTTAACTTATGACATGTCATTTTGATCGCGTCAAGCCATTACGATCAAAAGCACCCTGTTTTGTCGTTAATCGAACAAATAATAGCTTATCAGCAAACTCAATTGAACCATTGATACTTTCAATATATTACAAAATATGAGCATTTAAGGCTCTACGTTACAATTTTTGATAATGATATTATTTAAATCGAGCCTATCCTTGTAAGCTATAGCATAAATCGAGATACTAGATAAAAATAATAATATCAGCTGTAAAAAGAGCCTTATGTTAAAAATGAATTCCATTAAAGTATTGCCTGTACTTCTACTGTTCATTCTCACCGCTTGCGGACAATCAGATGAGTTTGGTCAACCTCAACTCACACCAGAACAAGTTTCTTTGGGGTTCTTCGAAGCTATTTATGTCGATCGTGATGTCGAGAAAGCTAAAAAGTTTGTCGCACCTGACATCCAAGAGATTATGGATCATTATCATATTGCATCAGCGGTACAACGACATGTATTAGGCTTATCCATGAAACAGGTGACGATGTCTATTGATGAAATTGATATCGACTTCTTCCGAAAATTTACCGACGACGTTACTGTCATCGTTAAAATGCAAGGATTAAAAGGTGGAAGAAATTGGATTGATGATCGAACCATTCGTCTGCATAAACAAGGCAATACCTGGGTGATTGTTGAAATATTACCCGAAAAAGGTCGTATTGAAGGTTAGTATTGAGTCAAAGCATATTACCAAACTTAGCTAGTTTTAGTTTAGTCATGATGGAAGATCAAAACAATTATCACTGATTACAGATATACACCGCTATACGATATGTTTAAGTATTATTGAAAAAACCGATTATTAGCAATAACCAATAAAAATAGCAGCCTAGGCTGCTATTTTTATTTTTTTGTCGGAGTATTTAATGCAACAACTAAGTTGTCAAAGCATTAATCAGCTCGTTCAATCGTCTTATTCTTCGTCAGAAGGTAAAGACTCTAACACGTCATCTTTCACTTGATAGTAAGCGTTTTCGTATTCATGAACTTCCATAATAACTCCAATCTTTTAGGTCGTTTTGTAGGTGTAGGCCTGTCTTTTTATAAACAACAACACGATATTGAATCCTTAATACTGACGACATCGTGTTAATGCTGGGGGGATGACATTTGCCTTACAGAGAGAAGAGTACCAATCACTTTCTTCTTGGCACTAAGTATATCAATAGTCAGATCACTTTCAAACCACAATTACGAAAAACTTTCAGTTCTGTTTTACGGATAGTCAAAATGTGTCTTTAAATTGAGATTTTGCACTAAAAAACAGAAAGTCTTTCAGAAATTACAACATACTCGACGTGACAACGTACTAACGTATTGCGGCACAAGTCGACGGTTCCATTGCTGCTGTTAAGGCTAAATGCCGATGACAATGCCTCTATTACAGCAACTCAAACTCTATAGTTCTGATTATTTATTGAAAGAATAATGCACTTAAAAGACGAAGCACAACATAATGAAGCACCTGAGAGCTTCACTCAAAAATAACGCCCTGCACCCATCCTGCACTATCAAAGCATTTAACACATACAGCTAAGCTTTTGGCTTAGAATTAATAGTTAAAGCTGATGAGTTCTTAGGAAATGACAGGTCTTACAGACATCAGTAGAAAATGAATCAATTTAGGATAATAAAAAACCGACATCACCTAAGTGATATCGGTTGTATTAACATCGTCATGCGATAGAGCAACGTGCCAAGGTTACACTTGACTGATAGAACTCAATACTCGCTTTTCTGAAATAGGATAAGCGGTACCTAATACCTGAGCAAAACAAGATACTCGGTACTCTTCTATCATCCAGCGAGCTTCAATTAGTGCTTCTGGGACCGGTTGTGAACGTGGCACTTTCGCTAACTGAGCCGTTAACGCCTCTTGTACTTTTGCAATACTGTGCATGTGTAATCGATCGCGTGTAGGGTCAACAGGTAGCTTATCGAGTCTATTTTCAATGGCTTTTAAATAACGAACAACATCCATTAACCGTTGCCAGCCACAGTCTTCGACAAATCCTTTATAAACAAGACTATCAAGCTGAGTTTGAATATCACTCATTGCAAATGCAATATCTAAACTAATTTTGCCTTTAAGACGTTTTTTAATACGTTGATAAATTGTCAAAATTTGTTCTACATTTAGCGCAATATTCTCTGCTGTTGGGTTGAGCTCTTGGCGAACCCACTCTTTTGCTTGTTCGAACTGCTGCTCGTTACGAATATCTAGTTGCTTTTGATCTAACAACTGCTGTACTGCAGCATTAATAATATCTTCAATTAATATCTGCACTTGTCCAAATGGATTAAAGTACATCGCTAGCTTTGCTTTATTAGGCAAAGCTTGTTGCAAATGTTTCACTGGCGAAGGAATGTTAATCAACAGTAATCGGCGCAACCCTACTCGATGATGACGTTTTGCTTCATGTTCATCATCAAATAACTTAATCGCCACATCGGTTTTATTATCAATTAATGCCGGATACGCTTTAACTTCGTAATTACCTTTGCGCTGTTGATATTGAGCGGGTAAATCGCCAAATGACCATGTGGTTATTGCCTCTTGCTCAATGCCTTTGTCTGCCACTTTACGTATTGCTTTAGCAACAACACCTTGCAGTTGACCTTTTAACAGCTCTAAATCACGACCTTGGGCGACTAAACGACCATGGTCATCCTCAATCTTAAAGTTCATCTTAAGATGTTCTGTCAGTTGAGTTACATCAAAGTCGTCAGCTGAAATGCGTACACCGCTCATGCGCAGTAACTGTTTACACATGGTATCAAGCATCGATAACTCAAACGGCTTCATCGCTTGATAACATGCCCGAGCATAATCTGGTGCGGGAACGAAATTACGACGTAGATTTTTAGGCAAGGATTTAATCAGTGCAATCAGTTTTTCTTGTCGCAACCCAGGCACGAGCCAATCAAAGTCACTGTCATCAATTTGATTAATCAGTGCAACAGGAATATGCACAGATACGCCGTCATCAACACTACCCGGTTCAAAATGATAACTGACGGTTAAGCCGAGATTACCTTTATGCCATATTTCTGGAAAATCGAGCGCTGATATATGATCGGCACTACGCTGCATTAATAATGCTTGGCTGTAATCGAGTAAGTCAGGCGTTTGTTGACGCGCTTTTTTCCACCAGGCAAAAAATAGTGGTCCATTATAAATGCCAGCTGGTATTAGCGGTTCGTAAAAATCCACCAACACTTGCTCATCGACCAAAATATCTCGCCGGCGAGATTTATGTTCTAGCGACTCTATGTCATTAAGCAATTTTTGGTTATTAACAAAAAACGTTTCTTTCGTCTGTAACTGCCCTTCGGCTAAAGCACTACGCACAAAAATATCTCGAGCTTCTATAGGGTCAATCGGCCCATATTGTACTCGACGGCGATTGACTATGGTCAAGCCATAAAGAACTTGGTTCTCAAGTGCTATAACGCTTGCCGCTTTGGCTTCAAAATGCGGTTCTAGATAATTCTTTTTCACGAGATGAGATGCGAGCGATTCTAACCATTCAGGATCTATTTTGGCGCAACAACGCGCAAACAAACGTGAGGTTTCAGTCAGCTCAGCAGCCATTATCCACTTAGGCCCCTTTTTCGCTAAAGGCGATCCCGGAAATACAAAGAATTTACGGTTACGCGCCCCTAGATACTCGTTGTTCTCGCCTTTAAAACCAACATGACTTAACAAGCCTGATAATAATGCTCTATGTAATTGTTCGTAACTGGCTGCACTGTCATTAATGCGCCATTTCAATTCATGGACGGCTTGTTTCACTTGAGTGTATAAATCTTGCCATTCACGTACGCGTAAATAGGCGAGATATTCGTCACGACATTGTTTTCTAAACTGACTGGCTGATAGCTCATGCTTTTGATCTTTTACGTGATCCCATAACTTTACCCAGCTGGCAAAGTCTGAATCTTTATCAGCATAACGGCGATGACACTCGTCTGCTGCTTGTTTCTTTTCTGCGGGACGTTCACGCGGATCTTGAATCGACAAACCTGCAGTAATCACTAATGCTTCGTGTAAACAACCCAATTTGTTCGCTTCAATAACCATTCGGGCTAAACGCGGATCGAGTGGAATTTTCGCTAAATCTTTGCCTAATGGCGTTAACACTAGGTCATTACCAGACTTTTTAACTGCTTGTAATTCTTCAAGCAATAAAAAACCGTCTCGAATGTGTTTTTGATCCGGTGGTTGAATAAATGGAAATCCGCCAATGTCACCTAATCCAATCGCCAACATGTGCAAAATCACTGAAGCAAGATTGGTTCGTAATATTTCAGGATCGGTAAATTCAGGGCGCTGAATAAAATCCATTTCATCGTAAAGTCGAATACAAATACCCGGTCCTACACGACCACAACGTCCTTGACGTTGATTTGCACTGGCTTGCGATATGGGCTCTATCGGTAAACGCTGTACTTTCGTACGGTAACTATAACGGCTTATACGAGCAGTACCAGGGTCGATAACATAACGGATCCCAGGTACGGTTAATGACGTTTCGGCAACGTTGGTGGCTAATACGATACGGCGGCCAATGTGGCTTTTAAAGACTTTAGATTGTTCACCATAAGAAAGACGCGCGTATAGTGGTAAAACCTCAGTATCGCGATATTGCTGTTTATTGAGTAAATCTGCGGTATCGCGAATTTCGCGCTCACCATTCATAAATATCAATATGTCGCCAGGACCTGCGGCCATTAACTCTTCTACGGCAGCAAAAATACCATCGCTGACATCTAAATCAGCATCAGTGTCGCGTACTAAAGGACGATAACGCGTTTCAACTTCAAAAGTACGCCCAGACACTTCAATAACAGGTGCGTTATTGAAGTGTTTTGAAAAGCGATCTACATCAATGGTAGCTGAAGTAATAATAACTTTTAAATCAGGACGTTTCCTTAATACCTGCTTCAGATATCCCAATATAAAATCAATGTTTAAGCTGCGCTCATGCGCTTCATCAATAATAATCGCATCATATTGGTTGAGAAATCGATCAGAGGTAAGTTCGGCGAGCAAAATACCGTCGGTCATCAGTTTAATGTAACTGTTGTCGCTCATGGCATCAGCAAAACGAACTTTAAAGCCAACAACTTCGCCTAATGGGCTGTTAAGTTCATCAGCAATACGATTCGCAACACTTCGAGCAGCAAGACGACGAGGCTGAGTATGGCCAATTAAGCCTCTCGTTCCTAACCCCAATTCAAGACAGATTTTAGGTAACTGAGTGGTTTTACCAGACCCAGTCTCCCCCGCCACTATCACCACTTGATTATTGGCAATAGCAGAGGCTATATCGTCACGTTTTTGCGACACAGGCAGTTCATCTGGATAACTGATAATAGGTCTAGACTGCAAGCGCTGTTGCGCTTTTTGATAGGCTTGCTGCGCAGCTTCCGTTAACTGAGCTAACGTTTGGGATTTTTTTTCAGACTCGGCTTCTTTATTGACACGATACAAACGACGACGAATTTTAGCAGCATCGGTTTGATAACAAAGATTGAGATACGCCTTAGATAGCGGGTGAAGGTCCGAATTCAAATCTGATTCCCTTGCTTACATCAAAAAAAGCGATCCTAGCAAGGAAAACAGCAGAATGGTATTGATTTTAACGATTGTTAAGCTGGAGATAAGTAACACTGTTGCATATAAATATTCATCGCCTTAAGCACATTGGTCCGATTAATCGTTCCAATGACTTTTCCGGCACTCAATACAGGATAAATTTTCGGCTTTGCACCCAACATTTGTTCAGCGAGTTCTAAAATACTGTCATCCGGCGCGACCGTCAACACAGGGCTTTTCATGCAATCTGCCACTGTACTGATCATATCACAGTGGTAGCTACTTTTTAACATCACTGACAAGCAATCTTGTTGGGATAAGAAACCCACTAACTTTCCAACACTATCGACCACTGGCGCGCCGCTCTTATTACTTTCGAGTAATTTGTCAACCGCTATTGCCAGTGACATATCTGCGGTTAACAGTATCGGACGTCTATCCATGTGATCTTTAATTTTTATTGAATCCATATAGCCCCCTAAATGCACGCTAATTGACTACGTGCTTAATAAATCTCGTTAATCAATTCTTAATGAATCAACATTCGAGTACTGACTTAATTTAAGTTTAGTCAATAATGGCTCTGTGGATAGAAAATAAAACCGATTGTATTAATCGGTACTTATTATCACAGCTAGAACTTACTTATCACGCCAGATCATGATTGTTGCAGCTTGGCCTTGGCTTCGAGTGGCACGATACATACCTTCGGTATTAAATGGCGTTGCGATATTGCCACGCTGATCAATTGCTATCACGCCTCCAGTTCCACCAGCTGATATTAAGCGTTGGTTAATGACTTTATCAGCCGCTTGAATAATCGATAATTGTTGGTATTTAACTTTGCCGCATATGTCACCCGCAACCTGATAACGAATAAAATACTCACCGTGCCCAGTTGCAGATACCGCACATACGCCATTTTCAGCATACGTTCCAGCGCCAATGACTGGAGAATCACCAATACGACCAAAACGTTTTGCTGTCATGCCGCCGGTTGACGTCCCTGCAGCAAGGTTACCTTGCTTATCAAGTGCAACAGCACCCACTGTGCCATATTTATAATTGGCGGTTAACTGTTCCACTGACGCCTGATAATCATCGCCGTTATTTTGCTCGGCTTCAATGATACTCGCTTTAGCATCAAGTAACTGCGCATAACGATGTGGGGTATCAAAATGATTGTTGGGCACTAAACTAAATTGTTGGGTTAACGCAAATTCTTCTGCCCCATGTCCGTAAAGCATCACATGGGGTGATTTTTCCATTACCTTTCTAGCCAAATCAATCGGGTTTTTAATATGTTTAACCCCAGCGACGGCACCTGCATTCATAGTGTTACCGTCCATAACTGAGGCATCAAGTTCATGGCCACCATCAAAAGTATAAACAGCGCCAACCCCTGCATTAAATAATGGGCTATTTTCTAACACATTTATCGCAGATTGAACCGCATCGAGGCTGTCGCCGCCTTTATCTAACACTTTATATCCGGCATCAACGGCCTGTTTAAGTTTGTCGCGAATAGCTTTCTCTTGCTCAGGGCTCAGGCTAGCAGCTGAAATAGTGCCGGCGCCACCATGGATTGCTATAGCAAAAGGTGTATCTTCTTTAGCAAAACAGGTATTCGACGTTAAACTTAAACATAGCGCTATCGTTAAATATAATTTATTCATGTTAGAAAAGTCCTTGAAGGTGGTTTATCTTTGTAACCATTTCTACTTGTAATTTCAATCATATCCTTGCGACTTTTATACTTTGTAGCGACAATGGTCATCATCATCAATTTTGGAAAAGTTAGCTTAACTTGTCGACAAAATGCCTTAAAATTAGCCAATTTCTATTACTTTCGTTGACCTTATTGATGTCAGGCTTGGTGCTGGCCGACGAAAATTGGTTAACGATTAACGTTACCGGCGTGCCGAAAAAAATTGAAAAGAACATTTTTGCCCATTTAGGCACATTGCCAGATAACGATGTTCAGCGCCGAGCATTTTTATTTACTGTTGACGATAACACCCATGATGCGCTTGAATCCATGGGCTATTACCATGCAATTTTAGATATTGATGTTAAAGAGAATGATAAAGGCCCTTGGGAGTTAAGCCTCAATATAACGCCAGGTGAACCGGTCATTATTCAGTGGGTAGATATCCATTTCCAAGGTGACATGCTCCAAGATAATACTTTCTCGTTGTGGCTAAATAGTCTGAAAATAAAACCTGGTGATACCTTAAACCATGGTGTCTATGATTCAATAAAATCACAATTAGTCACGTTAGCACTGGCAAGAGGGTATTTTGATGGTCAATATACCAAATCAGAAATCAACATTAACCGTGACTTAAATACCGCCCAAATTAACCTACAGTTTAACTCGGGTAAGCGCTATTTATTTGGTGATGTTCACTTTGAAGGCAGTACTCTCAATAATGATGTTGTCGAAGCCTTAATTCCTTTTGATGCTGATGCGCCTTACGCCACACAGCTATTAACTGAGTTTAATCGCAATTTATTAGATACAGGTTACTTTAGTAATATCAAAGTATTACCACAACTAAACAAAATTGATACTGGTGTAGTGCCGATTAAAGTTGAGCTAAGCCCGCGGCCTAGTCATCTTATTGAAGTCGGTTTAGGCGCAGATATTGGAAATAGTACAGAAAACAGTGTCGATCCTCGTGTGCGAGTCACTTGGCGAACGCCGCAAATCAATCGCTATGGCCATTATCAAGAAACCAGTGCAGAGTGGTCACCTGAGCGGCCTAAGATTTTAACCACTTATACTATTCCGTTAACCCACCCTTTAGATGATCAACTGAAAATAAAACTTGGCTTATTACGCGACACCTATGGTGTTACCCAAGATTACGACGCTGATAAACGCCAATTTAATAATACCGGGCAATTAGAGTCTAAAAAGTATCTCGTTGGGTTAACGCGTCAAAGGCGCTCTAAAAGTAATTGGTTACATGGATATTCAATTGAATCCGTGAGAGAGTTTTATAATCAGCTCGATACAGATTACGACCCACGTTTTTATTTGTTGGGTTTCAACCTCACCAAAACCGTCCGTGGCGACAACACGCTCGATCCCAAATCAGGCTATCGTCAAACTTACAGTGTTGAATACGCCGACCCGTCCCTGGGCTCAACTATCCGTCTGGCCCGTTTACAAGCCCGGTTTAAATGGGTAGATACAATATTCGATAAGCATCGTTTTGTTGCCCGGGTGGATTTAGGTGCTAACATTGCTGACAAAAACGATATGGCTAATATACCGCCATCGTTACGATATTTTGCCGGTGGCGACCAAAGCATACGAGGTTACAGTTACCAAGAATTAGGCCCCTATATTGACTACACCAACAGTGAAGGCGGCTTATCTCGACAGGTTGTCGGTGGGCGCTACTTGGCGATTGGCAGTGTTGAATATCAATATTATCTTACCCCGACATGGCGAGTTGCCACCTTTGTCGATGCTGGTAATGCTTTTGATACACAACAGTTTGAACCGGTAGTATCGGTTGGTGGAGGATTACACTGGATATCACCTATTGGCCCGATTCGAATGGACCTAGGTTTTGGCTTAAAAGAAACCGAGACAGTTGCACGTTCATATCGTTTCCATTTAACCATGGGAACTGATTTATGATAGATAAACATACCGAGCAAAGTACTTTGCAACATAATGAGCAAAACGCTCAGTCAGAAGAATCACTCAAACCAAGTAATAAAAAGGCACCTAAATCAACCAGTCTATCTGCAAGAATTTGGCGCAGCATTAAGCTTTATACCCGAATACTGATTTATGTCCCATTGGTATTATTGATGTTGTTTGCCATCATCATGGGCACCCCATTTGGCAGTAAAATGGGGGTGATGTTCGTCAATCAATTTATCAGTGATATCGATGTTGAATATGCTTCTGGCACCTTAAATGGTGATATCACGCTGCAGCATTTGTCATGGTCAATGCCTGGGATTAGCGTCGAAGCTGATGATTTAACATTGGAGTGGGTGCCAACATGTCTGATTAACAAACAACTTTGTGTCACAAATCTACTCGCATCAAGTATTGATGTGAACATTATCACTGATAATATTCCTGTAACCGAAAACACCACTGACACGGATGCTACGAACCAACCTTTTACCGAGCTTGAATTACCCATTGGCATTAATATCAGCCACGCCCAATTGGCCAATATTGATGTAGATGTGAATGGTATGACTTTTTATGCCGACAATTTAACGACTCAAGCTATCTGGAATAGCGCTGGCCTTGTGGTTGAATCTCTCACCAGCCAGGGGTTAGTCGTCAACATTCCAGATGCAACATCAACAAACCAAACACGTTCTCAACCAAATAATAATGCAACAAACCAAACCGCCGATCCCAAAGAAACTTCATGGCCATTGGCTAACTTACCACAGGTATTTATGCCTTTCCCTGTCAATGTTAGACAGTTTAATGCCACCGACAGTCAGCTCATTATCGGCCAGCGCAACGACCATTTTAGCCATATCGCGTTAGCGGCCAGTTTTCGTCAATTTCAACTTGGAATAACCCAACTAGACATTCAACATGATGATGGTGATATTAGCGTTATCGGTGATATTAGTTTACATGAGCACTACCCACTGACATTAAAGCTACTAGTCAATGTCGAAAACCTGCCTGAGTTGCCAGGGCTTCAACAGCAACAACTCCGTGTAGATCTTACCCAAGACTTAAGTCAATTAAATATCAACGCCATCGCTAAAGGCGATAGCCATTTCAATCTTGCAGCAGACATTAATCTCACCACGCCGGCGCTTGAATACCAAGTAACACTTACCAATGCCGCTTTGCAATGGCCGTTAAAAAATCCCCAGTACACCAGCAACATTACCCACTTTACCAGTAAAGGTAATATAAAAGACCAAGTGGCGCAGTTTGAAGGGCAACTGACAACACCTTACCACCCTACTTTGGCGGTTATTGCAGATGTTGTTAACCACAATCAAAAGTTGACCATCAATAAGCTCAATTTACAATCAATCGCGGGCAACCTAGATCTAACTGGGCAGCTATCATATAAAGATGACATAACCTGGCAAGCCAATGTGCTTACCAACGACATTCAGTTGCAATATATTGATTATATTAATCAGCAAAATCCGATCAAAAGTAAATTCAGTGGCCATTTTAATAGCACGGGCAGCATTGCCGATAAGCAATGGCAAGTGGCCATTCAAGACGCCAATTTAACCGGTCGTTTAAATGGTTACCCGCTGAACCTACAAGGCGAGATTTCATTAAATCAAGATTTTGCGATAAACGCGACAAACCTGCAGGCCAATGCCCTTGGCGCTCAATTAATCATTAATGGTCAAGCCGACAAAACATGGGACATCGATGCCGAACTTAGCGTTCCCGATGTCAGTCAGTGGCTAAAAGGCGGCCGCGGTAATATTTTTGCAAAAGTTGATGTTACGGGTAATAGTGCCGACCCAATTGTGGATATTAATGCGCAAATCAGTCAATTCAGTTACCAAGGAAGTAAAATTGACAGCCTTGACTTGCTGGCGAATTATCGACCTTATACACAGCATCAATATCGGATAGAACTGCGTAATAACAATCTTGTATGGGACAGCTATAAGCTGACAGATATCGCATTCGTCAGTGAAGGCAATCAACATCAACAACAAAGCAAACTCAATACTCAAGGTGATGTGGTCATCAATACTCAAATGACCAGTAGTAGTAATATTGATAAACAACAGTTCAATGCCACATTAACAGAATTCAATATCAGTAATGCTCTTGGACAATGGCAACAAGATAAACACATAACCGCAAGCTGGGATCAACTCAATAATCGTGGCAGTGTGAGCCGTTTTTGCTTAGTGCATCCACACAATAAATTGTGCTTAATCAATGATGTTAATTTAGGTCACACTGGCCAGGCTAATATTACTTTTACCGGTAATCCCGGCAAAACATTGGCACCTGTGTTGTCTAAAAAAATCACCTGGAGCGGTGAAGCAGCGCTAACAACTCAAGTTAATTGGGCTAAAGGTAAAAAGCCTACTGCAAATGTTCAGTTTACGCTTTTACCGGGAAATATTAAGCTAAGTCGAGCCAAAAACAACACTATCAGCATCGACTACCAGCAGTTACTATTTCAAGCATCGCTTGATGAAAAACAAATTAATAGTTCATTGAGTTTTGATTCGTCCGGCATAGCAAGTTGGCAAAGTCAGCTGAGTGTCAACATCACGCCCGATCGCACCTTACTAGGTACGATTAATGTTAATGAGCTTAATCTGGCGCCTTTTGGAGAGTTCTTCCCAAGGTTAGAAACCTTAGAAGGCATGTTGTCCAGTCGATTAAATTTATCCGGCACTCTTATGGACCCGAGTGTCTCGGGTAATATTAAACTCAGTGACGGTGCATTTGCCTTATCCACTAACCCAACATTAATCGATAAACTGTACTTGTCACTGGCTCTAGAAGGCCAACAAGGACAACTCAATGGCCAATGGCATATGGGTGACGGACAAGTGACTACGACAGGTACCCTCGCTTGGCCACAAGGAAAGTTTTGTGGTGACATTGATGTCAAAGGTGAAAATTTAGCAGTAATTCAACCGCCAATGGCAATATTAAATGTCTCTCCAGATATTAATATGACCTTTGATGAGCAACTGTTTGCGATAAAAGGCAAAGTTGACGTGCCATCAGGACAAATAAAAATTACACAGTTAGCAGAAGGAGGCGTTGCGGTATCGAACGATGTGGTATTTAACGATTCAGTGTCTGAACAAACCGTTAAAACCAGTCCTTATGCCGTTACAGCCGATTTAAATATCAGTGTAGGTAAACGTCTTACTATTGATGGTATGGGTCTTAAAGGAAGGCTAGAAGGCGATCTGATACTAAAACAACAAGCTTTTAAGCCTCCCATGTTATTTGGTGATATTAAAGTCAACAAAGGGACTTATAAGTTTATGGGACAAACCTTAAGTATTAACACTGGTGAAGTCCAATTTATTGGCCCGACAGAATTACCAAACCTAAATATAGAAGCGACTAGAGACATTAAAGAGAGTGATATCACCGCCGGTGTTCGAGTCACGGGTACCCCAATGCGTCCAGTGGTTACCTTATTCTCTAATCCAGCAAAAGAGCAAGCTGAAGTGCTTTCTTATATTTTGACGGGTAAAGGCTTTACCAGTACAACCAACCAACAAAGTAACTCACTAATGATGGGCGCCGCCCTCAGTTTAGGCTCACAATTTGATGGTGGAGCAATGAATAGCATTGGCAGTACTGCAACGGGTCTAATTGAAAAGTTTGGATTTTCGAATGTACAACTTGATACTAATGATGACGGTAAAGTGGCCGTAAGTGGGTATATAGGTGAAGACTTAATGATTAAATATGGCGTGGGAGTATTTAACCCCGGTTATGAAATGACTGTGCGATATTATTTGTTTTCACAATTATATTTGGAAAGCGTGTCGAGCACCTTAAGTCAATCACTTGATATCTACTATAGCTTCGAAATCGATTAGCATTTGGCATTTGGCATTTGGCATTTGGCATTTGGCATTTGGCATT
>TARA_R110002167_G_scaffold10977_5_pt1 | contig 29387 bp, 26 predicted proteins | sample TARA_R110002167 | Tara Oceans TARA_R110002167 (sample SAMEA4398238) | marine metagenome | biome: Polar Biome; feature: [MES] marine water layer (ENVO:01000295) within the mesopelagic zone...; material: water (ENVO:00002006), including particulate matter (ENVO:01000060) such as......
GAAATTTTCAGGACCAAGTCGAAGAAAAGAAATTATTCCAACGCAAGTAGAGTCTAAACCTGCCTATACGGGTTACAGACCTAATCAAGTAAGGTGATATTAACCTTTCACCAACTAGTACTTTGCCTATTACATTAAGCTCGATTATTTCATGATCAAGCTTATGTATTTTTTTCATCCAACCACCACAGGCTTTATTGTCAATTCCAACAAACTAAGCCGGCAATCCAATCCTCCATAACGATCATAAAACCACCTTAAATACGCACTAATTGATCACACGATCACAGTTTACTCACAGGTAGATCACTGCTTTTAAAAAAATGTGTGTAAAATTATGTATAACCCTTTAATAACCGGTTTATATCCACTTTATAAAATGACTAACAAGTATGTCTGTGGATAAAAGCACTGGTTACACCCAGTATATACCGCTTTGATCAAGCCTTATACACACCCTAAACAGTCATACAACTAATTGATATTAATAGATAAAAACGCCTTACCCACAGAAAATGGCTTGCTTAATAGTAGTAATAATAAGTAAAGATCTAATAGATCATATAAAGATTACTCAGGATCTAAATTTAAATTTGAATAAATTTTAAGCATTTCAAAAAAGACAAAAGCCGTATAGAATACGCGCCCGTTTTGACTGGGTGTAGATCATTAAGAGGCATACCATGTTTTATCAGCAACAATTTGACGTTATCGTTGTAGGTGGAGGCCACGCAGGCACAGAAGCTGCACTTGCAGCTGCCCGTATGGGTGCCACAACTTTATTATTAACTCATTCTATTGAAACCTTAGGTCAGATGTCCTGTAATCCAGCTATTGGTGGGATCGGTAAAGGCCATTTAGTCAAAGAGATTGATGCCTTAGGCGGTGCCATGGCATTAGCGACGGATCAAGCTGGGATCCAATTTAGAACCCTTAATTCAAGCAAAGGCCCTGCTGTAAGAGCCACTCGTGCACAAGCTGATCGCGCCTTATATAGAAAATCGATCCGTCACATATTAGAAAACCAAGTAAATCTCACTTTATTTCAACAGTCGTGTGATGATCTTATTGTTGAAAATAACGAAGTAGTTGGTGTAGTCACCCAGATGGGGCTCAAATTTAGAGCTAAATCAGTTGTACTTACCGTAGGTACATTTTTAGGTGGTACTATCCATATTGGTTTAAATAATTACAAAGGCGGCAGAGCAGGCGATCCACCTTCGATCGCACTTGCCGATCGTTTAAGAGCCTTACCTTTCAGAGTTGATCGCTTAAAAACTGGAACACCTGCACGCTTGGATGCCAGAACCTTAGATTTTAGTGTAATGCAGGAACAACGAGGCGATGACCCTATTCCAGTATTTTCTTTTTTAGGTAAAACCAGCGATCATCCCCGTCAAATATCTTGTTATATCACCCATACTAACGAGCGTACTCACGAGATTATTCGTGGTGGACTTGACCGTTCACCTATGTATACCGGGGTTATTGAAGGTATAGGTCCACGTTATTGCCCCTCAATCGAAGATAAAATTCACCGATTCGCAGATAAAGATTCACATCAAATATTTGTTGAACCTGAAGGTTTAGACAGTATTGAAATATACCCAAACGGTATTTCAACGAGCTTACCTTTTGATGTGCAAATGAATCTAGTGAGATCGATTAAAGGTTTTGAAAATGCTCATATAATTCGTCCGGGTTATGCGATCGAGTATGACTTTTTTGATCCGCGCGATCTAAAACAGAGTTTAGAAACCAAATTTATTAGTAGATTATTCTTTGCCGGGCAAATTAACGGCACAACTGGCTATGAAGAAGCTGGCGCTCAAGGCCTCATAGCAGGCGCTAATGCGGCTTTATCAGCGCAGGGTAAGGACTCATTCACTTTACGTCGTGATGAAGCTTACATGGGCGTTCTAATTGATGATCTAGCGACCATGGGGACTAAAGAGCCTTATCGCATGTTCACCAGTCGCGCTGAGTATCGATTATTACTGCGTGAAGATAATGCTGATATGCGCTTAACTGCATTAGGTCGTAAAATTGGTTTAGTAGACGATCATCGTTGGCAAGTGTTTAACGATAAACTCGAAGCAATTGAGCTAGAAGGTCAACGGTTACGATCTACTTGGATCCATCCACACCATGCTGCGGTTGAGGAGCTCAATAAAGTGCTTAAAAATCCAGTAACCAAGGAAAATACGCTAGAAGATTTAATTAGACGCCCAGAGATGACTTATCAACGTTTAATGCAGATTGAATCATTGGGTCCGGTTATCGCTAATGTTCAGGCCGCAGAGCAAGTTGAAATTCAAATTAAATATGCTGGTTACATTGAGCGTCAAAAAGAAGAAATAGCTAAAACCTTACGCAATGAAGATACTCTAATCCCATTTGATTTTAATTATCAGCAGATCTCTGGTTTAAGTAACGAGGTGGTAGCAAAATTAAGCAATGCTCGCCCTGAAACTATCGGTAAAGCTGGCCGAATTTCTGGTGTTACACCTGCAGCTGTTTCTTTATTGCTGGTTTACTTAAAAAAGCATGGCTTGCTGGTAGGAACGGCTAACAGTAAAACTAGAATCTCTGCCTAATGTTAGCCTTGCAAGAACAATTAATAGAGCAGCTAACGAGCTGTTTAAAAGACAGTGATGTAACACCCAGCTCAGAGCAAATTGAAAAACTGGTTGCTTATGTTTTAATGATGCATAAATGGAATAAAACTTACAACCTCACCTCAGTACGTGATCCTCAGCAAATGCTGATAAAACATATTGTTGATTCGATTGTAGTAGCGCCATTTTTAAGTCAGAAATATTATATTGATGTGGGAACAGGTCCAGGATTACCGGGCATACCATTAGCGATAATGTGTCCCGATAAACACTTTGTACTGCTTGACAGTCTGGGTAAACGCGTGCGTTTTATGAAACAAGCGGCCTATGAACTTAAACTTTCGAATATTGAGCCTGTACAAAGTCGAGTAGAAGATTATCAGTCTAAGGTAAAATTAGATGGGGTGATCAGTCGAGCTTTTGCCTCATTAAAAGATATGTTGCACTGGTGTCAGCATCTGGTAGATTCTCAAGGGGTATTTTTGGCGCTCAAGGGCCAACTACCCGAAGATGAGCTGAAAGAAATAAGTGATAAATTTGATTTAGTTGAGATAATTAAACTAAAAGTGCCCCACTTAGTCGGTGAGCGGCATATAATTAAAATTCGCAAGAAATAGCACGATTTCTTAATCCATCAATTAGCATTTTTGACAAAACACAAGCATTATTGGAAAACTATTTTGGGTAAAATTATCGCAATAGCTAATCAAAAAGGTGGTGTGGGTAAAACCACAACAGCTGTCAATGTTGCTGCGTCTATGGCGGCGACCAAACGCAAAGTGTTACTTATTGATTTAGACCCACAAGGCAATGCCACAATGGGTAGCGGTGTTGATAAATATGCGGTAGAAAATACCTGTTACGAATTATTGATTGAAGAAAAACCAATTGAAGAAGTCGTCATTAAAGAAACAACGGGTAAATATCACTTAATTGCTGGTAACAGTGATATTACTGCCGCAGAAATAAAATTAATGGAAGTGTTCGCCCGAGAAGTCAGATTGAGAAATGCGCTGGCACCGGTTAAAAATTATTATGACTATATTTTTATAGACTGCCCCCCTTCTTTAAATCAACTCACAGTCAATGCGATGGCTGCAGCTGATTCTGTGCTGGTGCCTATGCAATGTGAATATTATGCCTTAGAAGGCTTAACAGCTCTAATGGACACCATTAAAAAGTTGGCGTCTGTAGTTAATCCTGAATTAAAAATCGAAGGTGTATTACGAACCATGTATGATCCTCGTAATCGATTGGCTAATGATGTTTCAGAGCAACTAAAACGCCATTTTGGCGAACAAGTTTATCGCACTGTAATTCCGCGTAATGTCAGATTAGCCGAGGCCCCAAGTTTTGGTACCCCTGCTATGTATTATGACAAATCATCAACCGGGGCAAAAGCATATTTAGCCCTAGCTGGAGAAATTCTCCGTCGTGGTAAAATTAGTGCAACAGTAAAAGTAAGCTAATTGAGCTGCTTAGTTGTAAATAAATGGAATAGAGGAATCTATGTCGGTTAAAAAACGAGGGTTAGGTCGAGGCCTTGATGCACTGTTGGCAACCAGTCAATCTGCCCACAATGACTTACCTGAATTAGAAGGTGAATTGCGTAAAATACCAGTGGAGTTTTTGCAGCCTGGTAAATATCAGCCACGTAAAGATATGTCATCCGATGCTTTAGAAGATTTAGCCGCTTCTATTCGTGCACAAGGTATTATTCAACCTATCGTAGTACGTCAAATAAGTGAGCAAAAATATGAAATTATTGCTGGAGAACGACGCTGGCGGGCATCACAAATAGCACGGCTGGATGTTATCCCTTGTTTGGTCAAAGATGTGCCAGACGAAGCTGCCGTTGCTATTGCATTAATTGAGAATATTCAACGTGAAGATCTCAATGCCATGGAAGAAGCCCAAGCTTTAGACCGTTTAATGGTTGAATTTGATTTAACCCATCAAGAGGTCGCTACTGCGGTAGGTAAATCACGTACTACTGTAACTAATCTTTTACGTTTAAATAATTTAAATGAAGATGTAAAAATATTATTAGAACATGGTGACATAGAGATGGGACATGCTCGAGCACTATTGTCTTTGCAGGGTGAGCAACAAAATGAAGCAGCTCAAATTGTTTCTGGTAAAGGATTAACCGTAAGGGATACGGAAAATTTAGTAAGACGTCTTTTAGAACCTGCAAAACCCAAAGAACAGACTAAACCTGATCCAGATGTTCAACGTTTACAAACTCAACTATCTGAAAATCTTGGTGCACCGGTAAGTATTGCTCATAATGCCAAAGGGAAAGGAAAACTAGTTATTAATTTTTCGAGTTTGGATCAATTAGATGGTATTTTGACACATATAAAGTAAATATATTATTTAACTTAAGTTTGTCTTAAGTTAAATAAAGTTGAAAGTTGTTTAGTAATTATACGAACGCTAGAACAAAGCATGTATTGATGTTGTAAATTAGCACCATTAAAGTATACTTTTGGCGCTTTTTGTTTAGATTTAGTCGTTAAGAGGGGTCAAATGGCAGTCAGTTTGGTCCTAGAAGGGCAGATACTCGCTAGAAAAGTACTCATTTATCAAAGTATTCTAGCCATGATAGTAGCCCTTTTTTTTGCAGTAGTGTTTGGTGAAAATAGCGGTTTATCAGCGGGTTATGGGGCTTTGACCGTAATCATTCCTAATTTCATTTTTGCCTACTTTGCTTTCAAATATGCCGGTGCTAGTCAAAACAAGCTAGTAGTGCGGAGTTTTAACAAAGGTAGTAAGTTAAAATTTGTTATGACCATCGTCTTGTTTTCCTTAATTTTTCGATGGCAGGGTTTAGATATACTGGCGCTTATGGTCAGTTATACAAGTATATTAATAGGGCAGTGGCCGATAATAATTTTTATCAGTCGCGTTAAAAATAGCGCTAAAACTTAAGCGTTCAACGCGATTGAAGAACCGTTTTTTAACTTTAAAATTTGGATGGAAAAATGGCAGAATCAGGTGGCGGACAAACCATTAGTGGTTACATTCAGCATCACTTGACCAATGCGGCAGTCGGAGAAGGGTTTTGGACTTTTCACATCGATACGCTAGCTTGGTCGGTGATATTGGGATTTGTGTTTATATTAAGTTTTCGTGCGGTTGCAAAAAAAGCCACAACAGGCGTGCCAGGTAAATGGCAAGCTTGTGTTGAGCTAGTGGTTGAATTTGTTGATGATACCGTTAAAAGTACTTATCACGGTAAGAGTGCGTTAATAGCACCATTGGCCTTAACCATCTTTGTATGGGTTTTGCTAATGAACTTAATGGATTTGATACCGGTTGATTTTCTACCTACAGCCGCCGCCCTTATCGCCGGTGAATCTATGGAGGTTATTGCCTCAGGACAATCACATGTTTATATGAAGGTAGTACCTACTACCGACGTTAATATGACCTTTGCCTTATCTTTAGGTGTGTTTGCTTTAATGATTTTTTATTCGATAAAAATTAAAGGATTCGGCGGATTCATGAAAGAGCTTTATGCTCATCCGTTTAATACGCCTTGGTTGTATTGGTTCAATTTTATATTAGAAGTTGTATCGTTAATCGCGAAACCTCTTTCTTTATCATTGCGTTTGTTCGGTAATTTGTATGCGGGTGAGCTTATATTCATCCTTATCGCTGGCACTATTGGTCTTTGGCAATTACCCTTGCACTTTTTATGGGCAGCGTTCCACTTATTAGTTATTCCACTGCAAGCATTTATTTTCATGATGTTAACCATTGTGTATTTAAGTCTAGCCAGTGAAGAGCATTAATTGGGCAAATCATTTTAAATGACAGGAGTCATCCCGAATTGATTGAGTTTGGGATAATGGGCACGATGCCTTAGATACGTTTTTTTGTTTTACTTTTTTAACTTTAACTTTAACTTCAACTCAAAGGTGAGAATCTATGGAAATCTTAGGTAATTTATATATCGCAGTAGGCATTTTGATTGGTCTATGTGCACTAGGTCCGGCAATCGGATTTGGTATACTAGGTGGCAAGTTCCTTGAATCTGCTGCTCGTCAACCAGAACTAGCGCCTACTTTACAAGTAAAAATGTTTATCGTAGCGGGTCTTATTGACGCCATTGCGATGATCGGTGTGGCTATCGCTCTTTTCTTATTGTTCGTTGAAAGCGCTAAGTTTGCTGTATAAGCACCTAACTACCCATTAACGAATAGAGGAGGAGCGGTTTTGAATATCAATGCCACTCTACTTGGCGAATTAATAGCATTTATATTCTTTGTGTGGTTTTGCATGAAGTTTGTATGGCCACCCATTATGGGCGCTATTGAAGAACGTCAGAAAAAAATAGCAGACGGTTTAGCTGCATCAGAAAGAGGTGAACAAGATCTCGAACTGGCACAGCACAAAGCAACCGAACAGTTAAAAGAAGCCAAGACGCAAGCGGCTGAAATTATTGAGCAGGCCAAAAAGCGTGGGTCACAAATTGTTGACGAAGAAACGCAACGTGGTCATTCCGAACGCGAAAAAATTATCGCGCAAGGATACTCTGAGGTTGAAGCAGAACGTAATCGCGTTAAAGAAGATTTGCGTAAGCAAGTCGCATCTTTAGCCATTGCCGGTGCTGAACGTATCTTAGAGCGTGAAATTGATGCAGCAGCGCAAAGTGACATAGTTGAAAAACTTGTCGCTGAGCTATAAGGGGTACATGAGCTATGTCTGAACTGACAACTATCGCTCGCCCTTATGCCCAAGCAGCGTTTGAATATGCCGTTGATCAAAAAACGGTAAGCCACTGGCAGGACATGTTGATGTTTGCCGCTGAAGTAGCAAAAGATGAAAGCATTAAGGGTCTATTGACCGGTGCTGTTGCTGCTCAGAAGCTGGCTGAAATATTTAATGGCGTATGTGGCGAACAACTCGACAAACAGGGTCAAAACTTAATTCAAATTTTGGCCGAGAACAGACGTTTGACGGCGTTACCAGAGATTTTTGCATTGTTTAATCAGTTCAAAGCTGATTATGAAAAAGAAATAGACGTTGATGTTGTGTCAGCGACGAAGCTTTTAAAGAAACAACAAACCTCTATTGGTAATGCATTAGAAAAACGCCTAGCACGTAAAGTTAAGCTGAATTGTAGCGTGGATCCCACTCTGATTGCCGGAGCTGTTATAAAAGCCGGCGATACAGTAATTGATGGTTCATTCCGAAGTAAATTAAACCGTCTCGCAGACGCGTTACAAGCATAGCGGGGAAAGAGCATGCAACTGAATTCCACTGAAATTGCAGAACTGATCAAACAACGAATTGAACAGTTTCAAGTAGTAAGTGAAGCTCGAAATGAAGGTACTATTGTTGGTGTAACTGACGGTATCATCCGTATTCATGGCCTTGCAGATGTAATGCAAGGTGAAATGATCGAGCTTCCTGGTAATCGTTACGCTATCGCATTAAACCTAGAACGAGATTCTGTAGGTGCGGTAGTAATGGGTCCTTATGCGGATCTACAAGAAGGTCAAAAAGTTAAGTCTTCTGGTCGAATTTTAGAAGTACCTGTAGGTCCTAAATTATTAGGCCGTGTTGTTAATACATTGGGTGCGCCTATCGATGGCAAAGGAGCGATAGAAGCTGCTGGTTTTGAACCAGTAGAGAAAATTGCACCGGGTGTAATCGAACGTCAATCAGTCGATCAACCTATTCAAACAGGTTATAAATCCGTTGATTCCATGATCCCAGTTGGTCGTGGACAGCGTGAGTTGGTTATCGGAGACCGTCAAACAGGTAAAACTGCTTTAGCTATCGATGCCATCATTAACCAAAAAGATTCTGGTGTTAAATGTATTTACGTCGCAATCGGTCAAAAGGCCTCTACTATTGCTAACGTAGTGCGTAAATTAGAAGAACACGGTGCCTTGGCTCATACCATTGTTGTCGCTGCTTCTGCTTCTGAATCGGCTGCTTTGCAATATTTAGCACCTTATTCTGGTTGTACTATGGGTGAATACTTCCGTGATCGCGGTGAAGATGCACTAATTGTATATGATGATTTGTCTAAGCAAGCTGTTGCTTATCGTCAGATCTCATTGCTATTACGTCGTCCTCCAGGTCGTGAAGCTTATCCAGGTGACGTTTTCTATTTGCACTCACGTTTATTAGAGCGTGCTGCTCGAGTCAACGAGAAATATGTAGAGCGTTATACTAATGGTGAAGTAACAGGTAAAACAGGTTCGTTAACCGCCTTACCTATTATTGAAACCCAAGCAGGTGACGTATCAGCTTTCGTACCAACCAACGTAATATCAATTACTGATGGTCAGATTTTCTTAGAAACTGACTTATTTAACTCGGGTATTCGCCCTGCAGTTAATGCTGGTATATCGGTATCACGTGTTGGTGGTGCAGCTCAAACCAAAATCATCAAAAAACTTGGCGGCGGTATTCGTTTAGCCTTGGCTCAGTATCGTGAATTAGCGGCTTTCTCGCAATTTGCTTCTGATCTTGATGATGCTACTCGTGCTCAATTAGAACACGGTGAGCGAGTAATGGAATTAATGAAACAAAACCAATATTCACCACTATCTGTAGGTGATATGGGCGTTTCATTGTTTGCTGTTGAAAAAGGGTATTTGAAAGACGTCGAACTAGTGAAAATTCTAGATTTCGAAGCGGCTTTACACTCTTACATGAACAGTGAATATGCTGAGCTAATGGGAACTCTTAATAAAACTGGTAATTTCAATGCTGATATTGAAGCCACATTAAGTGAAGCTTTAACTAAGTTTAAAGCGACGCAAACGTGGTAATCAATTGTTGCTTCTGTGCCTAGCGCAGAAGCAACTCAGTTGAATAATCGGAGATAGAACTATGGCCAGCGGTAAAGAGATAAAAGGTAAGATCGGCAGTATTAAAAATACGCAGAAGATCACCAGCGCTATGGAAATGGTTGCCGCTTCTAAAATGAAAAAGGCACAAGACCGGATGGCTTCTAGTCGTTCTTATGCTGCGAGTATTCGCAGTGTAATCGGTCACTTAGCCAATGCAAACCTTGAATATCGCCATCCCTATTTGGAAGAACGTGAAGTCAAAAGGGTGGGTTATATTGTCATTTCGACTGACCGTGGATTATGTGGTGGTTTAAACACCAATGAATTCAAATTAGTTATAAAAGATGCAAAGAAATGGCGTGATCAAGGCGCACAGGTGGATTTTGCGGCACTAGGCTCCAAGGCTTGTGCATTCTTTAATAGATTCGGTGGTAGCGTTGTTGCCGCAGAATCGGGTATTGGAGATGCACCAACGGTCAAAGATATTATTGGCTTAGTGCGTATTATGTTGTCGGCATTTAACGAAGGTAAAATCGATCGCTTGTATTTGGTGTTTAACAAATTTGTTAACACTATGACCCAAGCACCCAAGATTGAACAGTTGTTGCCTTTGCCTAAATCAGATGAAAAAGCATTACAACATCGTTGGGACTATATTTACGAACCTGATGCAAAACCTATATTAGATAGGCTATTAGTTCGTTTCGTAGAATCCCAAGTGTATCAAGGCGTAGTTGAAAACTCTGCGTCTGAGCAGGCTGCTCGTATGGTTGCTATGAAAGCGGCAACCGATAACGCGGGTGATATTATTGAAGACTTGCAATTGATATACAACAAAGCACGTCAAGCGGCAATTACACAAGAAATCAGTGAGATTGTAGCCGGCGCGGCAGCGGTGTAGGCAAAGGTTTAAGAATTTAAGAGGAATTAACATGAGTCAAGGTAAGGTCGTCCAAATCATTGGCGCCGTTGTGGATATCGAGTTTCCACAGGATTCGGTTCCAAAAATATATGACGCATTGCGCATCACTGAAGGTGATTTGCAAGGTTTGACCCTAGAAGTACAACAACAACTAGGTGGTGGCGTTGTCAGAACAATCGCCATGGGTACTACTGACGGTTTACGTCGTGGACTTGCGGTCATGAATACAGGTGAAGCAATTCAGGTTCCAGTAGGTAAAGCTACATTGGGCCGCATCATGGATGTATTGGGTAACCCAATTGATGAAGCGGGTCCTATTGGTGAAGAAGAACGCATGTCAATTCACCGTGCTGCACCAACTTACGAAGAGCAATCAAATTCAACTGAATTGCTTGAGACAGGTATTAAAGTAATCGACTTAGTTTGCCCCTTTGCTAAAGGTGGTAAAGTAGGTTTGTTCGGTGGTGCTGGTGTAGGTAAGACCGTTAACATGATGGAACTTATCCGTAACATCGCTATCGAGCACAGTGGTTATTCTGTTTTCGCTGGTGTAGGTGAGCGTACTCGTGAAGGTAACGATTTCTATCATGAAATGAACGAATCTAATGTACTTGATAAAGTATCGTTGGTTTATGGTCAAATGAATGAGCCTCCTGGTAACCGTTTGCGCGTTGCATTAACTGGCTTGACCATGGCGGAAAAATTCCGTGATGAAGGTCGTGATGTACTGTTCTTCGTTGATAACATTTATCGTTATACCTTAGCCGGTACGGAAGTATCAGCTCTGCTAGGGCGTATGCCTTCCGCGGTTGGTTATCAGCCTACGCTTGCTGAAGAGATGGGTGTATTACAAGAACGTATTGCATCAACCAAAACTGGTTCAATTACTTCAGTACAAGCGGTTTATGTACCTGCGGATGACTTGACGGATCCATCACCTGCCACGACCTTTGCTCACTTAGATGCAACGGTAGTATTGTCACGTGATATAGCGTCTCTAGGTATCTATCCGGCGGTTGACCCACTATCTTCTACCTCACGTCAGCTTGACCCTTTAGTTATTGGTCAAGAGCACTACGACACAGCTCGTGGTGTGCAATCAGTATTGCAACGCTACAAAGAGCTAAAAGATATCATCGCAATCTTAGGTATGGATGAGCTTTCTGAAGAAGATAGATTATCGGTATCACGAGCGCGTAAAATTCAGCGTTTCTTATCGCAACCTTTCTTCGTTGCAGAGGTGTTTACTGGTTCGCCTGGTAAATATGTCTCTTTGAAAGATACTATCAATGGTTTTAAAGGCATTTTGGAAGGTTCGTACGATCACCTTCCTGAACAAGCTTTTTACATGGTAGGTTCTATCGAAGAAGCCTCTGAAAAAGCGAAAAAGATGTAAAACGTATCCTTAGATACGTTTTTACTCAATCAGATCGGGAGGTTTAATGGACGCTATGACAGTACAATTAGATGTAGTAAGCGCTGAAGACAGTATTTTTTCAGGCTTAGTCGAGTCTATTCAAGTCACTGGTAGTGAGGGTGAATTAGGGGTTAATCCTGGTCATGCACCTTTATTGACTACCTTGAAACCTGGAATGGTTCGTTTAGTTAAGCAGTTTGGTGTAGAAGAAACGATCTACATCGCTGGTGGTGTACTTGAAGTTCAGCCTGGACATATAATCGTATTAGCTGATACAGCTATACGTGCAGAAGACTTGGATGAACAAGCTGCCATTGAAGCTAAAAGACGCGCGGAAGAGCATATTGCCAATCCTAGCGCCGACTTTAATTATGCAGAAGCCGCCGTTGAGCTGGCAGAAGCTATCGCGCAGTTAAGGTTAATTCAAAAACTACGCAAGTAATTAAAACAACTGAGCTTATTCATACAATAATGTTTCATGTGAAACCCGGCATCAGCCGGGTTTTTTATTGCACCTAAATCAATTCCAATTTAGGCTAGTAGCCAACAACAAGTTAGTCGTTTAATTAAGCAAAAGATTTTAAGTCTATCTTTTTAAGATGAACTAAAGTCTCAACTTATAAAATCACTTTCAAGTAAAAGCAGGAAAAACATGATTGGCACTAACGTTATCAGAGCGCTCACCTTGAAAAATTTGAGCGTATTCATCTTAAGTTTTTTACTTTTTGCATGCAGTAAAATTGATCAACAAACCGCAGAAAAAATTGAATACTGGGATAAACAAGCCGAAATAATGACCTTAATTGGACCAGACAAATCGAGTGTTTTCGAATGGGTTTATGCAATAGATAAAAATGCCGTATATAAAGGTGAAAGTTTGCACGCGATACTTGAGACTTTGCACACTAGTGCAACACCCAAGCGATGCATTAAATTAACGATTAAATTTGACGAGCGGGAACGAGTTCGTGAACATATTGTCTTCTTAGATGAGAAATGTGCTATTGATTAGACAAAGTTAATAACTATCAATAAAGCACAGTTTAGACATAGACTCTTGAGGAGTAAGGCGACGTGATAAAAATACTCTGTTCAATCGTTTTTCTGTTTTCTATTAGTAGTCACGCTAACACTATTGAAATTAATCACCTTATTGAATTTGTATCGTTAACTTCATGTTCCTATGAGCGAAATGGCGACCTTCATACAGGCCCAGAAGCGGCGAAACATATTCAAAAGAAATACCAATATTATAAGGATGATATTAACTCAACTGAAGATTTCATTAAATATGCGGCGACCAAAAGCAGTATATCAGGTGATGCTTATAGAATCATTTGCCCGAACCAAGAAACGCTTGATAGTGAAACTTGGTTAACCAAAGAGCTTATGGAATTTCGCAGTAAACACTAACAAAAGTTAATTTGAAAGTGAGTCTCCCTCCCCTTTGCATCTGAGCGTATAAGCTGACTATTCTGCGCTAAAACGATGAGCACTTATTTGATTTGATAGTTCTAATAGTTGAGAGTTTAGTTGTTTGAAGTGTTCATTAATAAGTTCCGGCTCAAGCTCGTTTTTCTGTATTTTGGATTCTAACTGAGTAACAATATCTAGCGAATTTGCCAATGCACAATGTATCAAGTGGGCTTTAAAATCAGTTAATTTGACTAAGGCCAAACTCGTGGTTTCATTGGCAAGGGCGTTCTGTATCTCTAGTAAATCCTTATCCGATTGCTTTATAAACTCTGCTAAAGAGCTGAGAAGGTACTGAATGCTATTATTGTGGTTAGCTATACCTTGAGGAACATCAACCCCGCAGATGTTGATACATAAACGGGTTAACTCCAATATTATGGGGAGCTCAAAACCTACAGCTATTTCATCATCTTGTTGAGCGAAAAACTCAAGATCTGTAAATTTAGCCTCCAAAATATCAAAGCCAAAAGCCCCTGCAGAACCTCTTATTCTATGAGCCAAATTTTGTAAGGCAAACATATCCTTGTTTTGCCATGCAGCCTCTATTTTTGTTATTTGGAGACTCAAATCTTGTTGATAGTCCCGTGACAAGGCTAGTATATCTTCCCTTTGAGAAGGCCTGTGTGCCAGCCCAGAATTGGCTAAATAACTACTTAAGGTGGCAACTACTTTTTGTCGTGAGATTGGTTTAGCTAAATGACCATTGAAACCAATTCGCAAATAATGTTGAATTTCATGGTTCATACTATTGGCTGTTAAGGCGATGACTGGCGTATTGTTACCGGCGGCCCTTATTCGCTTCAATGCATGCACGCCGTCCATTTTTGGCATATGAATATCTAACAATATTAAATCAAATTTCTGATAAAAAAGTGTTTCAAGAACCTGCTCACCATTTTCCACCTCAACCACGGCAATATTCATGCGCTTTAGTAATATGCTAATCAATTCTCGGTTGTTAGCGTGATCATCTGCAAGGAGTATTTTGCTGCCGGAAAAATCAGGTAATTTGGTGTTTTCACTTCCTAACTTAGGAATAGCTAAGCAAATTTCTCCAACCGAATTAATCCAAGATGTATTTTGAAGATCTCGTAATTTAAAGCTAAAACTAAAGTTTGTTCCCTTGCGAGGTGTGCTTTTGACCTTTATTTCACCATCTAAGCCATGTGCCAGGCGTTGTGAAATACTTAAGCCTAGACCGGTACCGCCTTTGCGTCTGTTTATCGAGTTATCAGCTTGTGAGAAGGGCTCAAATAGCTTTGGCAGATGCGCTGCTGTAATTCCCTCACCTGAATCACTTACCATAATCGTCATGACATCGCCGTCAGTTTTGACCGACAAGCCAACAAAACCGTTTTCAGTAAATTTTATGGCATTGTTGGTTAAATTAAATAAAATCTGTTTCAATCGAGTTGGGTCGGTCAATATCTCTGCTGGCAGAGGGAACTGATAATCTATGTGAAAAGCCAAACCTTTATCACGAGCTCGCTTAGCAATTACTGATTCTAATTGTGCCAAAATTGCAAATAATGGCGTTGGAATAAATTCAAACTCAAGTTTATTAGCCTCAATTTTGCTCAAATCTAAGATATCATTTATGACGTTCAATAAATGATTGCCATTTTCGCCTATGATATTGATGACTCTGTCTTGTTCGGATTTAGCAATATCCCCTAACAAAATCCCATCAGCGTAACCAATAATAGACGTCAATGGTGTTCTTATTTCATGACTCATTGAAGCGAGAAACATTCCTTTTGCTAAATTCGCTTCAGTTAATTCACTATTACTTTGCGCTAACTCTTGATTAAGCTTGATAAGCTCATTGGTGCGCAAATTAACAGTCTTTTCTAAATCAAGGGTTAATTCGCTGTTCTTAATTATTACTTCTTGTACTTTAACTGCAATAGCAAAGGCCAACAGTAAAGTTTCTATACTGTTGCCTAGCAAGCCAAGGAGATAGATATTTAGATTAAAGGCAGGCAACAAACCAAGATTGATAAAATTACCGCAAATATTAGGCAGTAATACAGCCAACAAGGCTAGAGTGAAATATCTGGCTGTCGCTGAGCCTTGACGCCAAGCTCTGACTCCTGCAAACAAGCCGATTAATAAAACTAAAGTGGTCGAAATCGATGCTAAATATAAACCAGCCGCGGGCTGATATGCTGCGTAAGGAACTGATATTAAGGACAGTATGGCAACCGTTTTTAATAAGGTCGCTAGCTTAGCCTGACTTTCCGACAGCTTTAATAATTGAATAAAAAAGAATGCGTAAAAAAATGCGCCCAGTATAAAACTAGACATAAGTAAGGGAGACGACGAACCCAGTCCGACAAACTCTACTAAGCCAAAAATACTCGCCCATCCAATCGCAAAACACAGGGTTGCTGCAGCATAGTTAAGATATTGATATTTCTTTACTGTACAGAAAATAAATACATTATAGATAGCTAAGGCCAAACAAATACCCAAGCAAAGTACTGTAATGATATTTTCTATATTAAATTGTTGAATCGCACTATCTAGCGGCTGTAGTTGGATTTTGATCGGAGCAAAAAAGAACTGACTAGTAAACTTCATGACAATTGTCAGGCTGTGTCCTTTTGTAATTTTTATTGCCGCGCCATAGTGAAGGTCTTGTTGATTTATCTCATTTAAACCTGTTTTAACTAACTCAGCTTTAGAGTTAGTCTGTGTATCGTCATAAACAGCTATATCTATGTGCTCAACTACCGATCCAAAAGGGTAGATAAACCACCCTGTTTTGTTGGTGTTGTTCCTGATCTGAAATATAGTGAAGTAGTCATCTCCAAACACATTTTTTTCAGTAAGCGGTTCTAACTTATTAAGCCAGTTTTGCAATGGTAACTGAGAATGTATGGCTGCTGACTTGACGCCATCTATTGTGAAATAAGGAATTTTTTGACTAATATCCTGCTGACTAATTTCCGATAAGTTAAATTCGGGGATCAAGTTATTCGCAGCGTGGCATACGGGTAAAATGCTGAGTATAAAAATAAAAGAAAGTACGGTTGCATGTCGAAAAAAATTCAAAAAAACACCAATATCAGTCAAGCTATAGTAAAAAGAATCGAAACCTTATTTTTTAGAAAAATTTAAGTCACTATTCGATGAAAAAAATATCTCAGAATGCCATAAGTCACAAGGATATCAAAATCATTATGAGCGATATTTTTCCCTAAGTTAAAGCGCGTAAAAACTAAATTAAATAATTTAAAGGCTTGGTTTGCAGATAGTTTTCAAAACGAAAAAATCGAGGAGCTTTGTCTTCCCAAGTAGCTTTTGGTGTATGATAAAAACTAGTCAGATTTAATTCTTGTAATTCGCAGGATAATTAATATTTACCCAAATGTCGGCCAAAAAGGAAAAGAGCATGTTCGAAAACCAAAAAGTCGATTATTTTTCGCAAGATCGATTTGCTCAAGCCAACAACCAAGAATACCAAATGCACGCTCAATTTAGACAAAAACGTAAGTGGCAAATTCTTAGCATTACATTCGTACTAACATTTGTGGTTGCCAACTTATTTGTTTGGCTTCGATCACCGGTTTATCAGAGCCAAGCAATTTTGCAATTCACTTCCATGAATAATCTAGCCATAACCGAAAATGAACAATGGCAACAAGCAATCGAAGTCAACAGGCAGCGGCTGAAGAGCGATAGCGTGCTTAACAAACTAGCAGATAATATAATGCAGCAGTATGGGATTACTAAGAGCGTTGCCGAATTAAACCAAACATTAAGCATCGAGAGTAATTTAATCAGCAATATCTTGATACTAGAAGCCAAAGGCGTTGAATCTGAACAACTCAAACCGATTATTGATACATGGATCAATGACTACTTGCTTAATTTAGAAAGTGAAAATGGTGCGCAAAATAAAGATGAATTGTACGTGCTCCGTCAGCAATTGTCGGCATTACAAGATAAAATTATCGTTCAACGCCAAACCGTAGATGATTTTGCAAGGTTAAACGAAATTATTTCCTTAGAGCGTGATGAAAATCAGATTCTAAGCAAAATTAAGGGGCTTAACTCCAATTTAGAGGAGGCTGAAAACCAAAAAACCAACGCTTTAGCTACGTTAGAGAGCCTAAATCAGTCGTTAGAAAAGGGTATCCCTGTTATTCGCCCCAGTGATACAGAGGCAATTGCAGTTACACGAGCTAAATTAGAAGGGATCCAAGCAGAATTTAAAGCGCTAAGAAATAGATATACACCTGAGTATATAGCGCGGGATCCTATTCTTGTTGCCAAACAGCAAGAGGCCGTTGATTTAGAATATGCCCTAAAACAACAAATTAATGAAAGTCAGATAGATTATTTAACAGACAGCCAGCGGATGTTAGAAGTGGCGGCTAACAAAGCTACTATGTTGCGGGCCCAAGTAAACGAACAACGGAAAGTTGCACAGCAATTTAATCAAAAGCTTGAGCAATACAAAGTCTTAGAAGGTGAATTGCAGGAATTACAAGGACAAGAGCAGATCTTAAAAAGTCGCTTAGTCGAAAAAGAGTTGGCTCGTCCCTTCGAAACTAAGATTACTGTGCTAGAGCCCGCGAGCAACGCTACCTACCCAGTTGGTCCAAACTATTGGAGGGATGCATTTTTCGCCTTGGTCTTGGCCTTAGTTTTGTCGTTGTTGTCCGTGGCACTATTCAGTTTTATTGTGCGGCCTAGAAATGAAACACAAAGCGCTCCAAATATTGTTGTGGTCCCTCATTATGGCTCAAATAACACAGCAGAAATAACACAAAGAAAAGGTATTGAGCAAGCCTTACCCTCTGAACCTATACTTGGCCTTTCTCATAGCAAAGAGGTAAAAGCGACGCGCATTATGCAGATTAACGAGAGTAAATCCCTATTTAATGCAGCGAATAAACAAGGGAAAACGCTAATAGGACTTATATTTTGTGGCGTTGCTTTAGATGAAATTGAGCAAATAAGACGAGCTGACTTTAGTGAGCAATTTACCTCATTGCATATTCAAGGTGCGACAAAAAGGCTGCTTGTAATTCCCCCAAATTTGGCTACGCACCTACAATTAAGTTGTGAGTCATTAGAAGACACCAAATCCTTGATATCAAGCGACTTAAACGAGGCTGATTTGAGTTCATTGTTAGTCAACGCAGCATATGATGCTGATTTGGTGCTCCCTGAGCAGATTACCTTAACGGTATTACGTCACACTTATATACGTTACCTCGTTGAACAAGGGGCAAAGTTGAATGATATTGAATTATTATGTGGTTTTGTCGCACCAACAGAATTAACTCATTTTCGCCAATTTAAACAAGGCACAAAATCAGTTGAGTTGGTTGATATAAATACGGTTTATCCCATTTTTTGACAGCCAATTTGATGTTCTAAATATGCAATCACCCACTAACCAGCAAAAGATTTGGCACACTGTACAAAGCATTCCTGCTGGAAAAGTAGCTACTTATGGTCAAATTGCAGATTTAGCTGGCTTACCTGGCCGTGCAAGGTTAGTCGGTAAAGCCTTGGGCTCAGTTCCCCACGATATTGAAGTAAATTGGCATCGAGTACTGCGCTCTAGTGGCCATATTGCCTTCCCCATAGGCTCAGAACAAGCAAGCTTGCAGCGTGGCTTATTACAAGAAGAAGACGTAGTCATAGTGAATAATCGAGTCAATCTTCGCCACTTTCAGTGGCAACCAGATTTGACAGAATTACTCTTTACTCTGAGCTACTAAAGTTGTGGAAATAATCCAACCACAAGCCTTAACGTTCTTCAACCTGCTTTAAAATAAGCCGTACTTGATCCGTAGTGACATCTGAGGGACATACGCCCTTAGTAACCAAGGCGACCCTAACACCTTCCGGATCCTGATGAGAAAATTCAGCACTATTTTTTTGAATATATCGACAAAGTTGATTTTGTAAATTTCGAGTCAAACAAGACATATCATCACCTTAAACAGCAAGGAATTATTTCCCACTAAAAACAGATAAATTAAACACATCCGCTTTAAAAGCATAAATCAATCCAAAAGTTTTATTTCAGTTAATTCAATTATTTAGCTGATTTCAAATTTTTTACTATTAGTAATTTGTAAATAAACTCGACACTGATGTGCCCTACAATTTTCCGTTTCTTTAAGTCCTATATATTGCTATCGACTGCTAGTAGCAATAAATCAATGTAAATTGATTAAATTTCGCACTAATAACTAGCGCTACACTTATTTCGTATAGACCTTGTGCCCACCAATCCATGTTTGTGTAAGCTGAAGTTTTTCATCCAAGTTGACCCAATCTGCCGCAAAGTTAGCTGCAATTCGACCACGCTGTTGCGCAATAGATAAAAATTTTGCTGGGCTTAATGAGGCCATTTGTAGACTTTCTTTTAATGGAACCTTTAGGTCGTAATGCACATTACGCACTGCGCTAGCCATATCCAGAGCAGAGCCTGCTAATGTGCCACCAGCTATGGTTAATTTATCTGCTTGACGGGTAATATCCATATCTAAAAAGGTTTCTGTGACCAAATCACTTCCAACATGGGACATTGCGTCTGTAACCAGTATTATTTTGTCGCTTCCTTTGCATTTTATGGCTAACTGGCAACTAGTTTTGCTGACATGATGATGGTCGACTATTAAACCACAATAGGTTTGACTATCTAATAGAGCAATTCCGACCATGCCACTCTCGCGACTGGTTAAGGGCGACATAGCATTATATAAATGGGTAAAACCGGTGGCGCCTGCAATTATGGCATCTTCTACTTGCTGAGCATTGGCATTTGAATGGCCCAAGCACACGATTACCCCTTGTTTAACTAAATCTTGAATAACGTCGTTGGGGACGTTTTCTGGCGCCAGAGTGACGATGACCTTGCCAAGATCTTTACGGGTAAATAAAGCCAGCTCTTTGTCACTCACCGCGCGAATGTGACTCTGTGGGTGAATACCTTTTTTCGGACGACTTAAATGTGGCCCTTCATAATGAATGCCGATAACACCAAGCAGTTTACTGGCAATCGCCTCAGCCATGGCTTCTGCAGCAGCCTGCATGGTTGTATAACCATCGGTAATTAGGGTTGGTAACATTGCTGTTGTACCGAAGGCTTGATGCGCTTCAGACATGGTTTTAAGCGTCTTAAAAGTAGAATGATTATTAAATAAGACTCCCCCTCCTCCATTGACTTGAATATCGATAAAACCAGGTACCAGTAAACCGTCTAATACTTCATCTGCCTGTGCTGCAGTGCCTTGAAAAACCTTAAGGATCTTACCGTCAAAAATTTCAATGCACTGATTTTGTTTAAATGTATAACCATCAAATAATTGGGGCGTGTAAATAATTTTATTCATCGTTACATCACAGGGTTTGGGTTACTTTTTTAAGGCCGACGGGTTTATCCGGATCAAAGCCCATATTCAGCGCGATCTGCTCAACATCGAGATAAAAGCGTTGCAGAATCGCCAGCGGCATACAACGTCTGTGTAGGCCAGCAATATCGGCACTCAATTGAATCAAATGGGCTCCACGGCGACCAACATCTTTTATCATTGAATTATGGGCCTCAGTAGTTTCATCGGCTACAAAGACATCAACCACCGCCAAATGCTTTTCAACTAGAGTAACAGGACCATGTAAAAATTCGGCACTGCTAAAAGCTTCAGCATGCACCGCACATACCTCTTTAAGTTTGAGGGCAATTTCTCGGCTGATAGCATAACCAAAACCACGTCCAAGTACGACACAATGCGCCAAACTAGCCACAAACTCTGTGCTTAACTGCGGTGCTTGTTGCACCACTTGCGCTAAGGCAGCAGGCAAAGCCGTTAAAGCTTGCTTCAATTCAGTATCGTCCTTCCAATACGCCACTAATTGTAAAATGGCGCTTAACGTGGCGAGGTAACTCTTCGTTGCAGCGACAGCAAGCTCTTGTCCCGCTAACAATGGCAGCACTACGTCGGCTAATTCAGCCAGTGGCGAAGTAGTATCGTTAACTAAGGCAACGGTTAAGGCCCCTGATTCTTTGGCTGACCTGGCCTGCGCCAATATGTCGTGACTGCGACCGGACTGTGAAATAATTAATACCAGCGCGTTATTCAGTTTTAAATTTTGTTTAAAAATACTATTTACCGATGGCGCTGAAGAACTGACAGGAATACCTAATTCAACTTCGATCAAATATTTGGCAAATACCCCCGCATGATCAGATGAACCTCGCCCTACAATGTAAACTAATGAAGGGTTAAAGGTCTTTATTTTTACTGCCAATTGTTGGCAAATTTCTGCGTTATGCTGTAATTGCTGGGCAATGATATTGGGGGCTTCAGCTGCTTCCCGAGCCATAATACTGCTAGTCATTATAAAGTTCTCACTGAGTTAATTGGGTTTTAGCTAAAATAATTGCACCGGCTTCTGGTTGTAAAATGGCATCACTTAAGGTTGCCTTTATATCACTATCAAGCCAGGGAATAAGTAGGGTTGAAACGCCGCCTATAATGGATAAACGTTGTGGCGCTTGACTGAGTAAACGCCGCGCAAGTTGGCTAATATAGTGTGCGCCCTCATTGACCAAACTCACTGCGCTAGTTTGTTGCTCTGCTGCCAGTTTAAGCACCATAGGAGCCAGTTGGGCAAACAAGCTGGGTTTGGCATTAATGGTGGCGCTTACTAAGTCGTAGGCTGTTTTACACGCTAATATTTCAAGCACTTGCTCTGTCATATTGCAGTGCGGTCGTAATTTGTCTAGCGCTTCTAAGCAATGGCTGACAGCCATCTTACCTAACCAAGCACCACTGCCCTTGTCTCCGACAATAAAGCCGTGACCACCTACTTCTAGGCACTCTCCTCGGGCGATAACCGCGCCAGAAGAGCCCGTACCAGTGATGATAATGGCTCCATCATTACCATTATGCGCACCTAGGCAGGCAATATGGAGGTCAGTACTTAAATTCAAACTTAAAAATGGATGGGCACGGCTGAGCACGCTCTGTTTAATGTTTGGTAGGTTAACACCCGCTAGACCAATACCCGCATGGATCTGGCCATAAGAAATAGCGTGCTCACTCACTTTGGCCAATAAAACGTCACAGGCCGCATAAATTGAATCTAAGGTTCCCTCAATATCCCGTGCTGCATTCGCTGGACCAGCAATGGCTTCAGCTAATAGCACACCGTTGGCATCTTCTAGGCGAGCTTTACATTTTGTGCCTCCGCCATCTATACCAATAAAATAAGGTGAATTAATTTGCAAAATGAATAATCTCCGGAAATATAAAACCTGCGCCTAAGCGGTATTTTTTAGTGATGAACTTTGTCCGAGTTGCAATATCAGTGTGAGGCTGCAGTACTAAACTAAGGGTAATAAAATTAATCATAAGAGTGAAATAGCCTTAGGAACAAGGTAGCTAGCCTGATCAATAAATTGCGCCGCGAGTTGTTGACACTGCTGTTGTGCTCTTTGACGTTTTTTTCTGGTTAAACGCAAAGCGCCTTTGGTAGGGGCTGAGTAATGATGCATCCCAGCTAAAATACAATACCAAGATGTTTTCTTGTAAGTTAATAGTTGCTGGTGTCTAGCCAAGCTATGTTCGAATACGCCACTTGTCGACCAAGCGCTCAAAATATCTTTGAGTGCTGCTGATTGGACCCTATTCTCGCGGTTAAATACCCAATAGGGGGTGTCAGTTCGGCTATTTAGCTTATAGTGGGCTTGTAAATAGTCCCGTGTTCCATCAATCATATTATTGATCAACAAATTAAACTGCTGACGACTTTGCTCTGCGTTTGTGAGCGTTTCAACAAATTCGATAAATGCTTCACAGGTTTGTTGTGCGATATTTAGCATGGGAGCTTCAAGTGGTTCGAGAAAACCTTGTGATAAACCCACGGCTAAACAGTTTTGCTTCCAATGTTGGTTTATTCGTCCAGGCGTCCAACGCAAATGCACAGCCTTACTTTCAAAGTCATTAATTTCCTCCCGTAACTCCTGTTCAGCGGCTTGTTCACTGACAAAGTCAGAACAATATACATAACCGTTACCAGTGCGACTTTGCAGAGGAATAGACCATCGCCAACCATGTTTGAGGCCTTTAGATAAAGTAAAAGACTTAAGTACCGAGTTTTCGGCATTTTCTGACTGAATTGCCACCGCGCGGTTATTGGGCAGATAACCCGAATAATCGATGAGCTGTTCACCCAAAGTTTGTTGTATTAATAAACCACTAAATCCACTGCAATCAATAAAAAAGTCAGCATACAAGATGCCGTTTTGCTTCGTTTCAAGGGCTTCTATACCTAATGGGCCACTATTGACCTTGGTAACTTCGTCATCGATACATTTTACGCCCAGCGAGAGCCCATGGTTTTTTAAAAATAGCCCCAGTTTTGTCGCATCAAAGTGATAAGCGTAATCGATATCAGAGTGGCCATGCTGTGCAAGTTTAGGGGCTTTATTTTGCTGCGCTACATAGGCCGTAACAAAATAGTGATCAGGGTGACTATCACAGTCAAATCCTTCGCGTCTTTGATTACAGGCGCTAAAAAAGTCTGTAACAAGCTGGCTATCTATTTCACTGTAAAAAGGGTGAAAGTAGCTGTTATTTGCTTGTTCACTGCACCAGTTTGGAAAGGTAATGCCGCATTTATAAGTGGCATCACAGGCTGGCATCCATTGTTCTTCACTGATATTTAGTTGTGCAAAAAAAGTACGTAGGAAGGGCGTTGAACCCTCTCCTACGCCCAGAGTGCCAATACTACTCGACTCAACCAAGGTAATCTGGGTACCTGTTGAGGCCCATTTGGTTGCAAGCAGGTTGGCACACATCCATCCTGCTGTTCCACCACCAACGATAATTATTTGCTTGGGTCGCATAATTGCTCTCTGAAAAACCGGGGCTACTAACCCCGGACTACACACTAAAACCTGAAGTTTGCACCTACGTAGAAACGTCGGCCATTGGCGCTTTGGGTGCCGCCTAAACGCGCGCTATCAGTAGAGCGAACATAGTAGTTCTCCCAGATTTCGTTGGTTATGTTGAGAGCTTCAACTTTTAAGCTAATATCTTCGGTCAAGTTATAACTAAACTGCGCATCCATTTGAGCTTGTTCATCACGATAGTTATTACCAATTTCGGCTGCTGCAATGAAATACTCTGAACGATAGTTGTAGTTCAAACGCGCACTGTAGAGATCATTTTCATAAAATACGCCCAAGTTATACGAATTCTTAGAGGTATTTGGAAACATCACTACTCGCTCAGCTAAGGTAGCGCCAACAATATTGCCATCAGCATCTGTTACTGCTACTGCTTCGTCAATGGTGGCATTACCTACGTCGGTATAGGTATAGTTAAAGTAACCACCAAAGCCATTATCTATAATGTGCTGTACTTGAAATTCAATACCATCAATTGCCGTTGAGCCACCATTTTCCGGAGTTCTTAACTGGTTTATTTGCTGCCCATTGATTTCTTTAGCTACTGTCTTAGTAAAGATAAAATCGTTAATATCTTTTTTGAACATGGTGATTCCCACAACTGAAGCGTCATCAAAATACCATTCCAAGCCCAATTCAAATTGATTTGCCGTTAACGGACTTAGGCTTGGGTTGCCTGCTGAGCCAGAGCTTGTTTCTGGGGTTAAGTTAACTGCAGGCGCTAATTGGAATGGGGCTGGACGAGTAAGTACTCTAGACGCTGCAAAACGTAAAATAGTATCTGCGGCTAAATCATAAGCCACGTTTAAGCTCGGTAACCATTCGTTATACTGACCCTTAAATGAGACCGGAGCACCAGAGGTTAAATCGTAACCATTTGAGGTTGAATCGGTTTCTACATATCGCAAACCGACGTTTCCGCGCAAACCCTCGCCATCAAAGTTAGCCATGACGTAAAGGGCGTTAATATCTTCGTCAATTTTAAATGAAGATGCTGACTGGAATATATCGGTGGTGCGACATAAGGTGGATTGTCCATCGCTACATTCTGCCACGTCATATAGAGCAGCATACATTAAGTCGCGATCAGGCATAAAATAACTCGCGCCAAAAGCATTGGTATTGCTGTGGTCAACGTTGACCATATCACCTGTCCAAAAATCGCTAGCTGGCCCTAAACTGCCTGCTCCGATAGGATCTAAGTTAGATAGGCTCGTTTGCACGCGGGTTTGGGTAAAGCTGCGTGCGCGCGTTTTAAAACCAGCCTTGATTTCTTTTACCGCCCCCAACTCTACAAAGTAGCTATAATCGACTTGCGCATAATCTTCTTTATCTTCCGTTTTATTGGCTTGGTCGAAAATACCACCTAACCACATTTGGTCGCTTGGATTAGCTAACCAAGGGCTGGCTGTTGTGAAGTCAATAGCAGGGCTGGTGCCACCGGGATTATAGAAATCAAAATTTGCTTCAGGATCATTCGGATCTACCCAAAATTCGGTAAAGAAATCACGGTTATCGCCTTTACCTGAGGTGGTACCGATTTGCCAATGTAATTTAGCAGAAGGGAGGTTGTAACTTCCTTCAAAATCGACAATTTCAGTAGACATTTCTGAGCCATCACGGAAGATATTGTCGTAGGCCATATGGCGTGACCAACCAGGACGACTGGCAACACCACGCACGGCTAAGGTTTCAACAATATTATTGTTTACCGTTCCTGCACTAGTATCGGTGCCGGTATAAGCGATGCCACGGAATGGAATGCCAATTAAGTTAGAGTTAACATTATCGGCATTCATGGTTGAACTCATATAGTGAAGGTTCAGTGCCAAATCATCATTGGGTGCCCATTGCACATCAATGTCGTAACCAATACGTTCACGATCTTGTTCGAATAAAGCGGAGCCCATTCCCCATGGAATAGCCCCTTTTGTACTTGCACCTTGCGGGGCTTCAATGAGGGGATCAATGCGCGCAATGGATGGACCAAACCATCCAAAATCTTCGTTATTTTCACGTTGTACGGTGCGTTGCTGGTAGGTCAATGAAGCCAGAACACCAAATGTCTCATCGTCATTTTTCCAGCTGTAAAGGCCTGAAAAAGAAGGATCAAATTTTTCGCTAATGTCGTTGTATTGACCTTCAGTTGAAAATTGAATGGTATTACTGTCTAGTTCAAAAGGCTTACGTGTGCGCAAAATAACGGTACCGCCAAGGGCACCTTCATCTAAGTCGGCCTGAGACGACTTATACACTTCTAAACCGCTGACCATTTCTGAAGCGAGTAATTCAAAGTTAAAATTACGCGTGGCATCCGACAATACAAACCATTGGCCAGTACCAACCGCTTGACCATTAACCAAGGTTAAGTTTTGGTCGGGTTGAACACCACGAATGGTGACACCCTGTCCTTCACCAAAAGTGCGGTCAATGGTAATACCTGGAATACGAGAGAGGGATTCTGCTACGTTTTTGTCTGGAAACTGGCCAATGTCTTCGGCAGTAATGGCATCAACAATCGCATTGGAAAAGCGTTTTTGATTGAGGTTTTCTTTGGCACTGGCGCGAATTCCGCTAATTTCGATGATCTCTACATCATCTACAGCGGCAGTTTGAGCATAAACATTGTTAATAGAAACACCGCTTACCGTTGCACCTACTAGGCAGGCAAGCTTTATTCCTCGAGTAATTTTATTGAACTTTGACGTTTGCATAGTGTTCCCCGTGCATATTGACAGCGTTGTCATTTGGTTTTAATAAAAATGACAACGCGATATTTTAAACTTAAAATTGGTGACAGCGTTGTCATTGATGGTTAAACTACAACAAGGTGATTGAATAATCAACAAGAATTACAAATTAGTAACAAAATCGCCGTAAACATGTACAAGTTAATGCGCTAAATTAGCTTGCTTAACCTTAGAGGGATCCATAAAACGATGCTTAAAATTCCAGATTCAATCTTAATTGTTGGAGGTGGTACAGCAGGATGGATGGCGGCCAATCTGTTTTTACATCGCTGGCCATCTACAAAAATAACCTTAATTGAATCTGCTGATATAGGCACTGTGGGTGTAGGTGAAGGGGCGACGCCTTATCTCAAACAGTACTTTCGTCAACTTAATATTGCTGAAAGTGAATGGATGCCAGCCTGTGATGCCACATATAAAGTGGGTATTAGTTTTGAAAACTGGTCGACAGTTGCAGGCTATGAGCAATACTTTCACCCCTTTTTTTCAGTATTAGACAAGCCACCAGCTGAACTGTTTTTTCACAACTGTGGCCTGCGCCGCAGAGGATGGCGAGCTCCTGCTCTACCTAATGATTATTTTGTTAATGCTGAATTAGCGCGGCGAAGATTGTCACCGGTGTCTGATAAACAGGACATTGATTACGCTTACCATTTTGATGCAAATAAGTTGGGACATTTTTTACGGGATAAAGCTAAGCAACAAGGTTTGCTGCACATTGTTGATAATGTGGCAGAGGTTATTGTCGATCAGCAGGGCAAAATCAGCGCAGTACAAAGCGATAAAACCGGTTTGCTTAAGGCAGAACTGTATATTGATTGCTCAGGCTTTAGTGGTTTATTGATACATAAAGCCCTTAAACAAGCCTATGTGTCCTATGCGGATAATTTATTTAATGACGCCGCTGTGGCGATTCAAACTCCACTTAATTTAGTGCAGCCACATTCTCCCCAAACGCACTCTATTGCTTTAAGCAATGGTTGGATGTGGCAAATCCCCTTAACAACACGCACTGGCAATGGCTATGTTTATAGTCGCGGTTTTATCTCGCCCGACCAAGCAGAAACAGAATTACGTCAGGCTTTGCAAATAAGTGAAAATGCAGATGTGAAGGTTAAGCATCTAACTATGCGTATTGGCCGACTCGAATCTCATTGGGCAAAAAATTGTTTAGCGCTGGGTTTATCACAAGGTTTTATTGAGCCTTTAGAAGCTACGGCACTGATGCTGACACAATTAAGTATCGAACAATTCATTCAGTGTCATGAAGGGCAATCGGACAATGAAATAGAGCAGCAAGCCGACTTTAATCGTGAAATCAATCGTGTATTTGACGGAGTGCGTGATTATATTGTGGCCCACTACAAACTTAATAGTCGTATCGATAGCGATTACTGGCGGGAAAATGCAGCTAATAAAAATGTTCCGGCTAGCTTAGCCAATATTGTAGACGCTTGGGATAAAGGCTTAGATGTTGAGCAGGTATTAAACCAAGAAAAACAACAGCTCGTGTATTTGCGCCCGTCATGGTACTGCATACTGGCGGGCATGGGGCGATTTCCTACCGAGTTACAAAGTACTGAAAAGGCTGCGCCCGTTACGCAAGCCACAGAATATTGTCAGAAAGTAGCTACTCAATATTTTACCTAATAAGGCTTATCGAGCGCCTTTGAACAGAAGGCGCTCGTTTTCAGTATTTTATTCAATATTCGCTATCTGCTCTCTCATTTGCTCAATCAATACCTTTAATTCAACTGCTGATTGAGTGATGTCAGTATTGATAGATTTTGAACCTAAGGTATTCGATTCGCGGTTAAACTCTTGCATCATAAAATCAAGCCTACGGCCAACTGCTCCGCCCTTTTTAAGAATTTTGCGTGTTTCACCAATATGAGAACTCAGACGATCGAGTTCTTCGGCGACATCAACTTTTTGCGCAAGCATAATCATTTCTTGCTCAATGCGAGTCGGGTCAAGATCAATCTTAGCTTCTTCAAAGCGGGCAAGTATTTTTTCACGTTGCCATTTTATTACGTCAGGCATGTGGGCTGTAACTTTAGCTACTTCAACATCAATAGCATCGAGTCGTTGTTCAATCATGGCCTTTAAGTTATTACCTTCGGTGGCCCTACCCGCTATAAAATCTTGCAATGTCAGATCAAATTCAGCCAATATATCAGCCTGAATCTCATCCATGTCAGTTTCTTCTGCGGCAATAACACCTGGCCAGCGCAGTACATCGACTGGATTGACTCCGCTTGATTGACCTTGGGCTTGCACCCATTGGGCAGCCTGCATAATTTGTTTAGCTAGGTCTTCATTTAAACTGAGTTTGCCAACCGCGGCATCATTAGCGACAAAACGCAGGGAACATTCGACTTTACCCCGTTGCAATTTGGCACGAAAACGCTCGCGTAAAAGCGGCTCCATGCTTTTAAATT
>TARA_R110002167_G_scaffold195810_6_pt1 | contig 29325 bp, 29 predicted proteins | sample TARA_R110002167 | Tara Oceans TARA_R110002167 (sample SAMEA4398238) | marine metagenome | biome: Polar Biome; feature: [MES] marine water layer (ENVO:01000295) within the mesopelagic zone...; material: water (ENVO:00002006), including particulate matter (ENVO:01000060) such...
AAAACGAGTTAGTGATCTTGACTACGAAATGGTCAGCATCAACTTTGAATTTGAGGCAAGTTTACCTCATATCGGTGTACAGTTTCATTAAGCCACAATAATGGCGGGTTAGCTTTCGAGGGGAAGGGACGCCCCATCTGAAGCGTTATCATTTTCGAATAAGGCCGAAGACGGTTAAATATGCGGCCAGAAACTGGATCAATTTCCGTCGCAATTTTTTCGCTGCTATTGTTTGGTTAAATAGCGAAAATGTTGCCGGAACGGCAGGGGCCAATTCTTTATTAAAGAATAAAGAGGGGGTTGCTGTTGCCCCCTTTGGCCTGTGCAGGGTGGAACCTTGCGATCTTAAGCGTTAGTGGCCGCAGGCCATCGCCTAAAAGACAAGCTAACTTAATTACAATTGCTGTAACCTTTGTGCATGCTGCAGCAGTAAAGTGTCTAATACTTCAGGGCTTAAGCTAAATATTTGTACAATTTCTTCGCCGGTTTTAGAAACTGTTGCTTGCTTGTCTTCAAAAGTGATATGTAAACCTAACGCCTTTAACGTTTGCTGGTCATAACTATATAATGGCGTGTTTCGTTTACCTTTTAAGCCTGGCATCATCCCCAATACCGTGACAGCTTGATTAACCTTAACCATGTCAAAAAAGACGCGCTCGGCCTCTGCCCACGCCATAATATATTCAACCATACTTTTTTTGTACTTATGGAAGTCTTCCGAACCGTATAAGAGTGGTTGTAACACCCCACCATGCCAACCTAACAGGGCATCTTGTTTTATAGTCACTTCATCACTGGCCGTTACAACATAATTAGCACACGATGATGCACAGACTTTATCAACTGTAACCTTTAATTTGTGCTGATATACCAACTCACCTAATCGTATGCCAGCAAGTACATCTCCCCCACCACTGTTAATAACCAATGAGGTTATTTGAGTTGGACTATTTGCTATGCCTTGTTCAAAAGCGGCAACATTATCTGGATCAATTTCACCGCTATAATTAATGACAGAGGGCAATAAGGGGTCGATAACAAGACTAAAAGAGGGTTGTTTACTTGCGCAACCAGTTAAGGTTAGCAGCATGGCTAGCAGTAGATAATACATTCATATTCCATCATGATGTTGAGTTCGCAAAAAATTAGCATAACAAGCTCATTATTCACAAGTAAATAATTTCAATTCCTCGATGATATTGATTAATCAGACTCTAACTGAACATTATCGCCAGAGACTTCTCATTGCAGGTCGTTGGACTATATAGCTTTAAGATTATTTTGCTACTTTAACCATCCGGTTTCAGCTTGATTGAGGTCTTTATAAAAGAATGCGTGAGCCTGACATGGCCTTTCTCGCACATCTGACCTATATGGATATTGGAAATGTCATAATGATGTAGGGAACATCATTGACCATGCCATCACGACATTTGTGAATCCATTCACATCAGACTCCCTATGTGAAGCGTTAGCATTTTCATTCTTTATCATAAAGAGTTGGCCGAAGAACACTCAGACGAAGTTAAAAGATGGGAATTTAATTGGGTCCGCATAAACTTTTATAAAAAGATAAGTTTTAAGCCACTTTTGTGTCCGAAACGAATTCGTCATGCCCAAATTCAACTCTGAACTTGAGGCCGTTGAAGAAAATGACGTGAGCTAGCCATGGATGGCGAGCTAGCTTTAGAGGGGAAGGGACGCCCCATCTGAAGCGTTAGCATTTTCGAATAAGGCCGAGGCTGACTAAAAATAAAGTTAAAAGCTGGATCAGACCACGTCGCGAAATTATCGCTTTTCAGATAATTTTGATGTGGCGGTTGGGAGATCCAAGAGGGAACAGCCGTTGGTTTCCTCTTGGTCTGGTGTGGGTGAAGCGCCACGACGTTAGTGGCCGTAGGCCATAATCTAATAGCCCGTGCAGGGTGGAACCTTGCGATCTTAAGCGTTAGTGGCCACAGGCCATAAAAAATTAACCCTATTATTCAATAGGAAGCGCTGCATCTCCGCCCCAAACTGCCCAAGAGCCATCATATAAAGCCGCTTGATGGTGCCCTGCTACATACGAAGCCAGAATCAAAATACAGGCGGTAATTCCTGAACCGCAGCTAAACACCCGTTGAGCATTATTACTGGTATCTAAGCTAGCAAAAATTGTATGCAATTCACGGATAGATTTCATTTTAAAACCGTTTAATACTTGTGCAAAAGGCAAGTTGAGTGAACCAGGAATATGACCGCCGCGCATGCCAACACGAGGTTCAGGGGTAGTGCCATTAAACCGCCCAGCTGCTCGCGCATCAATAATATCAACTTTGGCATGGCCAAGATGGGTTAACACAAACTCAGTATCGCACACCTTGTATTGCTGCAGGCGCCCTTTGATATCACCTGAGTCTGTTGCTGTCGCAAATTGACGTACTGTGTCTCGCCCTTCACTGCGCCACTGTGGTAAACCGCCATCGAGTACAAATACTTTATCAAACCCCATTGCTTTAAAGGTCCACCACGCACGCGGTGCAGAATAAATGCCTTGGTCATCGTAAATAACTACGGTGCTGTTATGGCTTACGCCTAATGATTTAGCTGCAACAGTAAATTGTTCTTCCGTGGGCATAGCGTGAGTTTGTGGAGATTGATGATTGAAGAAAAGTTTATCTATTTGACACGATAATGCACCAGGAATAACGTAAAGCTCATCATAAACAAGTGGTTCTTTTCCCAGCACAATTTCTATGCTGGCATCTAGTAATACAAGATCTGGGTCTTCTAAGTGTTGCGCTAACCAATCGGTGGTCACTAAAGGAAAATTCACATTAAACCTCTCTTACAATTGATGGCAAATATTGATGCTAACTCACACTAGGACTCTCATGATGATTGTCTATATAGTGCTGAGTTAAACCACTTAAATAACTGAATAAAATAATACCAACAGCATCGGCAACTAAATCGATGATGTCTAATGTTCTTGATGGGATAAAACCCTGACTGATTTCTTCACTCAAGACGAATATCGACACTAACACAGTGCCGTAATAAAGCGGAAGACGCCCGATACAAAAATGACGACTCTGCAGCGCTAAATTGGCCACAAAAGTTAATAACCCGAATAACAACATGTGACAAATCTTGTCACCATAGGGAACATGTTTTATTACGTCGAAAAACACACTTTGACTGCCAGTATTGGCGAGGTAAATAATCCACAAAATAAAACCAAAAAAGCCACCAGCAGCAATAATAGCTAAACGAGAGAAGGTCTTATGGGTCATCTGTATTCATCCGTGTATGACATGTTGAGGTAAATAATGCCTTTGAGTCTACAACGAATAGTTAGCATTTTAGCGTTAATTTTGCTTAACCTCCGCTCGAATTAAGGCGTCAAAAATATAGATGCACTTGTTAATCAAAATAGGAGTCATTGCTATGAGTTATCCAGCGCTAATATGACCAATAATAAAGCCCTTTATTGCTAAAGGGCTTGCTATTAATCTACCTTAAAATGCCTGTTATAGGGCTATCCAAGTTGCTTTGATTTCGGTGTACTTATCAAACGCATGTAATGATTTATCTCGGCCATTACCAGACTGTTTGTAACCACCAAACGGAGCAGTCATATCGCCGCCATCATAATGGTTAATCCACACCATACCGCTACGTAATGCTTTGGCTGTTTTGTGAGCTTTACTTAAGTTTGATGTCCACACACCTGCCGCTAAACCATACATAGTGTCGTTGGCTATCTTGACAGCTTGTTCCATACCATCAAACTCGATAACCGATAACACAGGGCCAAAAATTTCTTCGCTGGCAATGGTCATGTCATTTCTAACATTGCTAAAAATGGTAGGTTGTACATACATGCCGCCAGTTTCTGCCATCACTTGTTTACCACCATCAACCAAGGTAGCACCTTGCTCACTACCGGCTTTAATGTAATTAAGCACGTTAGTCAGTTGCTGCTGATCAACCATTGCACCGCAGGTTGTTTTAGGATCAAGCGGATGCCCTGGTTGCCATCCTTGCATTTCTTCAACAATAAGCTTGATTAACTCATCTTTAACACCTGACTCAACCAATAAACGAGAACCCGCAGTGCACACTTCGCCTTGGTTAAAAGCAATGGCTACTGCGGCGGCTTCTGCAGCTGCTTTTAAATCTGGTGCGTCATTAAACACAATATTAGGGCTCTTACCGCCCGCTTCTAACCACACGCGCTTCATGTTCGACTCGCCTGCGTAAATCATTAACTGCTTAGCAATTTTAGTTGAACCAGTGAATACTAAAGTATCGACATCCATGTGCAGTGCCAACGCTTTACCAACTGTATGACCAAAACCAGGTAATACGTTGAGTACCCCTGCAGGAATACCCGCTTCAATCGCTAATTGCGCCATGCGAATAGCCGTAAGCGGTGATTTTTCAGATGGCTTTAAAATCACACTATTACCCGTGGCGAGTGAAGGCCCAAGCTTCCAGCATGCCATAATCATTGGGAAATTCCATGGCACAATGGCTGCAACCACACCTACGGGTTCACGGGTGATCATGCCAATTTCATTATGAGCAGTAGGAGCAATTTCATCATAAATTTTATCTATCGCTTCACCATACCAACGTATAGCACGGGCAGCGCCGACCACATCAACGCCTTTGGAGTGTTGAATTGGTTTACCCATATCTAGGGTTTCAAGTAATGCCAATTCATCGGCATTTTCTTCGAGTAAATCAGCAAACTTAATCATTACTTGCTTGCGCTTTACTGGCGGTAACATTGACCAAGTACCCGCTTCAAACACTTCACGCGCATTCGCGACAGCAAGGTTAGCATCGGCTAAATCACAGCTAGCCACTTTAGCCAATACTTGGCCATCAATAGGGCTGATACAGTCAAATGTATCACCAGAAGCGGCACCTTGATATTGACCATTAATGAAAGCTTGCCCAGTAATTTTTAGACTTGCTGCTAATGCTTCCCAATCGCTACGACTTGTTGGAGTACTCATTGTGACCTCGAAATAATAAATGGATTGATAAGCACCAAGCTACGCTAAAAAGCAGGTGCTAAACCTAAAATGTGTGCCACATAAAATGGATTATCGACACAATAACCTTGATGAATATTGTCACCTGATTATGCTCAACAGCAAGATATTTTCAATATATTTTACAAAATAGGCACATTTAGTATAAATAAATGCACAAAACACTTTAACGTTCATTATTTTTGACATAGCATAGCGAATATTCGTCACTCATTATTTAATCAATTTGAGATGGATCCCTAGTAATTGTAGCTATCAATGTAGAGTCAATTTATGAGCGAATATAAGCAAAATGGAACTGGCGATTCATCGCAAACATTGCCAAACATGGCACATTTTTGGATGCCGTTTACTGCCAATAAGCAATTTAAGACTAATCCTCGGCTTTTGGTTTCGGCACAAGGAATGTATTACACCGATATTGAAGGCAATAAAGTACTCGATGCTACTGCCGGTTTATGGTGTTGCAATGCTGGCCACGGCCGCCAAGAAATTTCCCAAGCGGTAAGCCAACAAATTAGCCAAATGGATTATGCGCCGTCTTTTCAAATGGGCCATCCGCTCGCATTTGAATTAGCGCATAAACTCAGTCAGCTGAGCCCTGACGGATTGGATAAGGTGTTTTTTACTAATTCTGGTTCAGAATCGGTTGACACCGCCCTAAAAATGGCGCTTTGCTATCATCGCGCCAATGGTCAAGCCACTCGTACTCGGTTTATCGGTCGCGAGCTTGGTTACCATGGTGTCGGTTTCGGCGGGATTTCAGTTGGTGGGATCAGCAATAATCGCAAAACATTCAGCCAACAATTACTCCAAGGTGTTGATCACTTACCTCACACGCTCGATATTGCTAATAATGCTTTTAGCCACGGCTTACCGCCACACGGTTTGGATAAAGCCGAAGTGCTTGAGCAACTTATTACCTTACACGGCGCCGAGAACATTGCTGCGGTCATTGTTGAACCAATGTCTGGTTCTGCTGGGGTTATTTTACCGCCAGATGGATACTTAACGCGGTTACGTGAAATCACCCAAAAGCACGGAATTTTATTAATATTCGATGAAGTGATCACAGGCTTTGGCCGAGTCGGTGCCGCCTTTGCCAGCGAGCGCTGGCAAGTTACCCCAGACATGATCACTACAGCCAAAGCCATTAATAATGGTGCAATTCCAATGGGCGCGGTATTTGTTAGCAATACCATTCACGACACCTGTATGCATGGTCCTGATGAATTAATAGAATTTTTCCATGGTTATACCTATTCCGGTCATCCGGTCGCGGCGGCCTCAGCACTTGCTACCCTGTCTATATATGAAGATGAACAATTATTTGAACGCGCAAAAGGGCTTGAATCTTATTTCGAGCAAGCGGTTCACAGCCTTAAAGGCTTACCAAACGTCATTGATATTCGTAATACCGGTTTAGTTGCAGGTATTCAACTGGCACCAAGTGATAAAGGCGTGGGTAAACGAGGTTATGACATTTTTGATCATTGCTTTAGGCATGGCGCGTTAGTGCGGGCAACGGCTGACATTATTGCATTATCTCCGCCATTGATTGTGGAAAAGTCACAAATCGACGACATGGTTAATCACATTACCGATGCAATTAATGCTGTTGGTTAATGTTTTCTAAATACATATTTTGCTTAAAAGGATCCAGTTCATGCTTAACATCACTCATTTTGTCGATGGGCAACACACCCCAGCCAGCCAACGTAATCAAACCATTTATGATCCTGCTACGGGGGAAACGCGTGGCCAAGTATCTTTGGCGAGTCACGATGAAGTGAGCTTAACGGTAGCGGTTGCCAAAAACGCTTATCAGAGTTGGTCGCAAGTGACGCCACTTAACCGTGCTCGGGTATTATTCAAGTTTAAAACGTTAGTAGAGCAAAATATTGATAAATTGGCCCAACTCATCACTCTTGAACATGGCAAAGTGTTAGATGATGCTAAAGGTGAAATTACCCGAGGACTTGAAGTTGTTGAGTTTGCTTGCGGCATTCCGCATTTACTCAAAGGTGAGCATACTCAACAAGTGGGTGGTGGCGTTGATTCATGGTCTGTTAACCAATCGTTGGGTGTCGTCGCAGGTATTTCACCGTTTAATTTTCCTGTTATGGTGCCAATGTGGATGTTCCCTATCGCAATAGCCTGCGGTAATACTTTTATCATGAAGCCGTCTGAAAAAGATCCAAGCGCAGTGATGTTCATTGCCGAATTACTGACGCAAGCAGGCCTACCAAATGGCGTGTTTAACGTGATTAATGGCGATAAAGAAGCCGTTGATGCTTTATTAACTCATCCCGATGTTCACGCAATTAGTTTTGTTGGCTCAACCCCGATTGCAGAATACATTTACAGCACCGCCTCTGCTCACGGTAAACGCGTGCAAGCATTGGGCGGAGCTAAAAATCACATGCTATTAATGCCAGATGCTGACTTAGATCAAGCCGTCAATGCATTAATGGGTGCAGCATATGGTAGTGCAGGTGAACGCTGTATGGCTATTTCGGTGGTATTAGCGGTCGGCGATGTGGGTGACAAATTAGTCGAGGCATTATTACCGCAAATTAGTGCCTTAAAAATTGGCAGCGGTATTACCCCTGAAATGGACATGGGACCGTTAATTTCGGCCCAGCATTTAGCTAAAGTACGCGATTATGTCGAAGCCGGTGTCAAAGAAGGTGCAACATTAGTCGTTGATGGCCGAGACATCAGTATTCAAGACCACCAGCAGGGTTACTTTTTAGGTGCGTGCTTATTTGACCATGTGACTCCGCAGATGAGCATTTACCAACAAGAAATTTTTGGTCCTGTGTTAGCCATCGTCCGCGTCGACAACTATGCCGATGCATTGACGCTGATTAACCAACACGAATTTGGTAATGGCACCGCTATTTTTACTCAAAGTGGCCAAGTAGCTCGTCACTTTTGTCACCATGTTGAAGTGGGCATGGTTGGCGTTAATGTGCCGATTCCGGTGCCAATGGCATTTCATAGCTTTGGCGGTTGGAAACGTTCGCTATTTGGGCCGCTGCACATGCATGGACCCGATGGCGTTCGCTTTTATACCAAGCGCAAAGCCATTACCGCTCGCTGGCCACAAGCTAAAAGCGACACTAATGAACCTTCGGCATTTATTATGCCGACCATGAAATAAGTGATACCCACAATGAAGCATATTAATGATATTACGCTTTTTAGTAGCCAATCAACCGCGGTTGAGTCGTATCACTTAACAGATGAAAAACTGCTTACAGGCGATCCACTGCAGTCAGTGCAAAACCATTTCGAAAGCCCATGCAAGCAGTTCAATGTTGGTGTTTGGCAAAGTGAACCGGGCAGTTGGAATATCAATTATAGCGAATATGAGTATTGCGATATTCTCGAAGGCTGTAGCATTATCACCGACAGCCAGGGCAAAAGCTTAACCGTCAATGCCGGTGATAAATTTGTTATTCCGGCAGGGTTTACCGGCACATGGGAAGTCGTCAATCATTGTAAAAAAATCTACGTTATGTTTGAACAACAGCTTGAGCAAACATAGTGTTTAACCGCCATGCGGTACAGACAAAATCGTTACGATTTTAGTTCTGATAAGTGGCATTCGCAGTCGTTGAGTACCTAATTACCAACCACTGTATTTTATGTAAATGGAGATAATATCGTGTCGAACACATTAAAAAGAACGCGAATTGCACTGTTAACGGGATTAACATTATCAGCTACCCTACTGGCTCCACTCGCTACGGCAGAAGTCTCTGGTGCAATCACTGTAACCAACGACTATCGCTTCCGAGGTGTGTCACAAAGCGCAGCAGATCCCGCCCTACAAGGTAATATTGACTGGAGCCATGATAGCGGATTTTTCGTTGGTGCTTGGGCAAGTACCATTGATTTTGATGAGCCTGAATACAATGGCCCAGATGTAGAGATTGATTTGTATGCTGGTTATTACGGTGAAATTAACGATGACACTAGCTATGACTTAACCTTGTACCGTTATAACTACCCTGGAGAAAGTGATTTTGACTATCTAGAAGTCAGCGCAGGTATCGACTTTAGTGGTTTTAGAGCCGCTTACTGGTTTACTAATGATTATAGTGGCAGCGATCTTGACCTACATTACACTGAAATCAATTATGGCTGGGAGTTTGCTGAAAACTGGAGCCTAGATTTGCACTATGGTTACAATTTTGGCGACGCCATTGATGACGGAGAAGGCTTTGACAGCTATTCAGACTACTCTATTGGTGTATCAACAGAAGTATCAGGTTTTGCCATATCGGTTGCGTATTTAGACACCGACATTGATGGTGATAATGAAGTAAGTTCTGATCTATATAAAAACACCGGTACTTTATTAGCGAGCGTTAGTTACGCGTTCTAAGCCGAGTTGAGTTAATCAGTACCCATCACTACAAGTAAGTCTTAAAAACAAAAAAACCGCCAATGGCGGTTTTTTTATGACTAATATTTAACGAAAAATAGTAGCGATACAATAAAAGCAAAAACGGAAATTACTTAGTCGTTAAACCTGTTAGCGGCTGCCCTTGGGCTTGTTTTTTAACGCCTTGCCAACCATCTGCAAGATTTTGTAATTGCTCGTTTCGTTGTGGAAACTGGCTGGCTAAATTACGCATCAGTGATGATTGAATCTCACAAATTTCGGCCCAACGATCAGCATTAGATAATGGCATTTTTAGTCCTTAAATAGGTTATACATCCGTTTACATGCGCTCATGCAGTACATTAATGTAGCACATCAAACTAATTTAGGAAGCAGTATTTACACAGTAAACCCGCCTAAAAAAGCGTCAAACACATGTCGGTTGTGCTTTTATTTGATTTAAAAGAAATTTTGTTTCAAAAAAAAAGAAACACACATTCAATTAATTTGAGTCAATCAATGAACCGTTAATCTAAAGCACTTATATGACAAAAAAATGATATGACAAAAAATGATCAATAAACAAATGATGCCTTATAGACGCGATATAACTTAGATCTTGCGCATAGATTTCAATAAAATAGCATTGCATCCATGGCATACGGGAGTATCTTATTGTTATAGCAACCGTTAAATATACGGCACAAAGGAGCGAACTATGGCTGATACCATCATAAAAATACTGATAATTGCAGGATTATTTTTTCTGGCCTATAAACTGATTTTTAGTGGTAGCCGTGGGTTAACACTTTTTGAGATGCATTTTAAAGATGGCAAGCTCAACAAGCATAAGGGCAAAATACCGGAGAAGTTTGAACGTGATTGTCGTGCCATAGCCAAGTCTAATAAACTGACTTGCACAGTCAGAGCTGAAAAATCTGGTGACGTACGTTTACACGTGTCGGCCAATATTGGCGATAATTTAATCCAGCAAATTCGTAACCAGTTTCCGTTTGAGTATTACGATAAAAAACAGTCAGACGCATCTAAACTTAAAGGCTAACATTGCCTGTTGAGCAAACGAAAAATGGACTCTAATGAGTCCATTTTTGTGTCTGTTTTCATGCTTAGTCGATTTGCCTATTCAATGACTTAGTCAGACTGCTTAGCAATAACCAAGGTGACTTGCGCAACCGTGATACCAAATTTAATAATATCACTTTTATTGATAATGGTTTTCTCATCGACCAGAAACATCCAGTCGTCGAAATGGACTTCATATTCACTACCATCAACTGGCAATATCATGTCATAACGCCATCGCAATGCACTACCGCGAGACTCACCTTGAGCAATGCCTAATATGTCATTGGCTGTGCCCTCATAGAGCCCATTTCCTTTGTCAGTAATGTTCCACACACGAGTTTGCTTTTCGCCATCATCGTAAATAAACCATTCGTTTATCACACCTTGCTTACCTTCAGGCGAATCAACCCAGTGCGCTTCCATGGTGACGGTAAATTTGCGGGTCACCTTACCTGAAAAATCTTGCACGACTCCAGCTGCCGTTAATTTACCGTCAAAAAATGTGGCTAAATCTAACGTTGGTGTCGTTTGTTGATAATCTTCAATCGATGCTGATGAACATGACATAACGCCTAATGCTAGTCCTACATATAAGCCGGTTTGAGCCAGCTTTCGCGCTAATTGCTTAGTTAAGGGTTGAGTTAACCCTTGAGTAAGCATTCGGGCACAAAAATGTCGCTGCTGGCGGATGAATAATAGAATCGCGTGCATTAGTTAACTCCAATCAGTTGGTTACGTAACTCAGGACGGCTGGTTTTTTCAGACAACCAAATGTCGAGGAACGCCTCAGGGAACTGGGCATTACTGACTTGATAATAAGGCGTATCGTTAAGCAAAAATGCCGCATCTTCAGGGTTGTTAACCCTAAAAGTCAGCCTGTCGCCCTCTTTAACATCTGGCCAGGCATTAACTAACTGCTGCCTGTACAGTGCAATATTGGCTTCGGTAAAACCTAAATGCTGCCATTGCTCAATAGTGGCATCAACTAAATCAATAGCGTCAATATCGCGGTGGTATTGAATGTCTAGAGTCATAGGAAAACGGTTAGCTTGGTACTTACCGTCAATAGAAAATAACTTCGCACTATAGATATCAAGCCACAACAGGCTCATGTCTGCTGTGCCTACCTGAATCAATGCCGCATCGCTTATACCGCTCTTATCGCTTGTACCGCTTGTACCGCTTATATCGCTCTTATCGTTCTTATCGTTCTTATCATTTGCAGACGCATCGTTAATGCTCACTGCAACTATCAACGTTAATACTAACGCACCCATCACACCGAACAGTAGTTCTACAAACCAATGTGATGATTGAAACTGCTTGATGTGTGGTTGCGACTTGTCGCCGTCATGTAAGGTTTTCATCTACCATCCTCCAAAGCAAGGTCCACCGTTGTGATGCGGGAGCTAATAATGAGTAATACGGGAAATAAGCAACTCCAGATCAATACCAATATAAGCCCACTCCAAACCTCGCCTAAGGGCAGCATAACGGCATCAAACTTAGCTCCAGCGAGATAACTTAAACAACCAAAAATACCGCCTAATAAGGCTTGTAACAAAAGAGGAAACTTTCTAAATAAGGCTAAGCTGTAATCCAAACAAAGCGCAAAGTAGAGCCACAACAATCCCAACCAGTAAGGCATATTGTCGAACTTAAATACGCCAAACCACACCAATAGACTGTCAACCGTTATGCCAATCGCACCACAGACACTCATTACCAGCGCATCATGACGAACTGATTTTGATAACAAAAAATGGCAAATGAGCAATAAAATAGACAACAAGATAAGTTGGTTGTGCGCTAGCACTCCGGCCCACCAAACCAATTGGAAGCACACTGCGTTGATTAATATAACTAGTTTTGACGGGAGACAATGAGTAGACATAACACCTCGCACAAACAGGAGGAGACGTCCCGGTAACTCATTACCGGGGAATATAATCACTACAGAGCTGAGAAACGATATTATTTTGGGCGGTATTGAGGTCGAACAGCAACAAGGTGAACCGTGCTAGTAGTGCGCTCTAAAAAGCCACCTTCGCAGTAGCTCAAATAAAATTTCCACATCCGGATAAAATCATCACCGTAGTTTAAGGCTTTTATTTTATCGTAGGCTGCATCAAAATTTTCATGCCAGTGCTTTAAGGTACGCGCATAGTCCTTACCCATGTCATCAATAGACCAGGTTACCATGTCGGTTTTCTTGGCAATATGTTTGGTCATTTCGCTCACCGACGGTAAACAACCACCAGGGAAAATGTAACGTTGAATAAAGTCGACGCTCTTGCGGTAGCTGTTGTAACGTTGATCAGCAATGGTAATAGCTTGAATAAGCATGCGACCGCTGGGCTTAAGCAGATGCTGTAGTTTTTCAAAAAAGCCTGCTAAATATTCATGCCCCACGGCTTCGATCATCTCAATTGAAACCACGCGATCATATTCACCAGTCAGTAATCGATAATCTTGTTTTAGTAAAGTAATCTGCTCTTCAAGCCCTTCTTGCTTAACGCGATCTTGCGCATAATCGAACTGGGCATCAGAAATGGTAGTGGTAGTCACATGTACGCCATAATGTTTTGCTGCATAAATGGCCAACGCGCCCCAACCAGTACCAACCTCAAGCAAGGTTTGACCTGGAGTTAACTCTAAACGCTCGCAAATGGTATGCAATTTATGTAATTGCGCTTCATTCAAGCTGCTGTCATCTGCCGGATAAAGTGCACTTGAATACATCATTTCTGGGTCAAGAAACTCCTTGTACATGTCATTACCTAAGTCGTAATGAGCCAGAATGTTGCGTTTTGAACCCGTTTCAGAATTACGGTTAAAGACATGCTTAAAACGATTAATGCCGTTGCTCAACCATGAAAAATAACGTTCAATATTGTCTAGTAATGCTAAATTTTGAGCAAAAACCTGCACTACTTTAGTTAAGTCTGGGCTACACCAATGGCCTTGAATATAAGCTTCGCCAGCCCCAATTGAACCACCAAACACCACTTGACGATAAAAGTTGGCATGCTGAACTTGCATCGTTGCGTGAACTTCGCTTTTGGGATCGCCAAATTCTGATGTTTGATTACCATCAACAATCGTTAAATGACCTTCTGCAAGATGTGCTAATGCACGAAGAAGAATTTTCCTTGCTAGGCTGTCAGATAAACTCGCTTGAGTCATGCTGCTTTCTGTCGCCGTATTTTCCATGTCATCTCTCCAGTTCATACACTGTCTAATTCGTTCGCTTTATTGGCGTAATTACAGACTAATACGTGATAAGCATCTATTTGGTTTACATTTTGTAAAATTAGTTAGCTTTAATCGTTTGCTTGCCTACAAAAGGGATTCGTTTAATAAATAGCTTCATTGCCTGCCAATAAATACCCAGCATAATTTTGCTAGTCATCAAGGGATAATTCAGCATAAATCGGCGCATAGATCGCGAATTTATCGATTGGCGTTTTAACACTAAACCGGCATCAAATAATTTATCGTTATTGGCATTTCGATTTTCGATGGTCACTTTCAAGTTTTTGGCCGGAGGCGTAATACGCCACAAGTAATGCATGTCTAAATTCATAAACGGAGACACATGAAAGACTTTGTCTGTTTGAACGGTATTCGCAATATCAACCAGATAACAATGGCGCTCATTCCAAGGGGTATTACTGACCTCGGCAAGCATATAAACCATGCCATTTTGATGATAACAAAAGTAAAAATTGACCGGACTAAAATAAAAACCAAAATGGCGTATCTGCCCAGAAAATATCACTTTATCGCATGTTTGTGTGGCACCTAAATGCTTTATCGTTGCCAACACGCGTTGCTTTAAAGCGCCGGCATCATCCCCCTTGCTCGCCGAGCTCAGCACAAGTTGATCGCCAAATTGTTGCTTTAGGGAATTGAGGTAATCGCTAGGATTAAATTTAAGCGGGGTAAACTTGTCTGTGGAAAACAATTTACTGACCGCCGTTAATGCCGGCAGTTCATCTAAATCAATTGCCATCATCGCAATGTTATAACCAAAACTGTGCAACTTAGGCGTATGACGGCGATGGTTTATCTTGCCGCAATAAATGCCACTGTTTAATTGATCATGTTCCATTATCGATGTGGTTTGATTCATAGACTAATCCCAAACAGATCGCATACTTCAACTGCGCTACGAACGCCGTCTTCATGAAATCCATTATGCCAATAAGCACCAGCAAAATAGGTATTATGTTTACCATTAATGAGTGATTTTTTCGCTTGTGACTTCATGCTGGCATCATTAAATACTGGGTGAGCATAATTAAATTTGCGCAATATTTTACTTTCATCAATCGATGCAGTTTGATTTAACGTGACACAAAATGTAGGTGCACTACTCGGTAAACACTGCAAAATATTCATATTGTACGTCACGCTAGCCGGACGCTGAGCAATATCTTGCTGATTAACACCATCTAAACGATAGTTCCAACTTGCCCATGCCGCTTTACGCTTAGGCAATAAATTAATATCTGTGTGCAGCACCACTTCATTATTCTGATATTCCATTGCGCCTAACACGTCTATCTCATCTTGAGTGGCATCGGTTAACATGGCTAGTGCTTGATCGCTATGGCAACTCAACACCACATCGTCAAAGTGCTGCCATTCGCCGTTGGCAACCTGAACATACACACCATCATCGCTACGTTTAATACCACTCACGGGTGAATTAAGCTGGATACGATCTTTAAACGGTGCGGTTAAGGCTGGAATATAACTGCGCGATCCACCTTCAAGTACATACCATTGCGGGCGATCATTAATATTTAATAAACCATGATGCTGGAAAAAACGAATAAAGAATCGCAATGAAAAGCCGCGCATATCATCAATACTGGCAGACCAAATCGCCGCGCCCATAGGCAAAATGTAATGCTCACAGAAAAAGGCTGAGAAACCTTGTTGATCAAGATACTCACCTAGTGAAGACGTTGGGTATTTGTCGGCCTCATAAATAACTTTACAACCATTGTTGAAACGAACAATTTCACCTAAAAATCGGTAAAAACTTGGGCGCAACAAATTACGACGTTGGGCAAATAAGCTCCACAAATTATGGCCGTTATATTCAAGCCCTGTGAGTGCATTATTAACACTAAAACTCATTTCAGTCGGTAAAGACTTAATATTAAGTTGTGCCATTAATGTTTCAAATAGCGGATAAGTCCGGTCATTAAACACAATAAAACCAGAGTCAATTGCATATTGCTGCCCAGCCACTTCCACATCAATGGTCGCTGTGTGACCACCAATATAATCATTAGCTTCAAACACGGTAACCGTGTGTTCACGGCTTAATAGGTGGGCACACGTTAACCCCGAAATTCCAGTACCAATTACAGCAATATTTTTCATTTAGTTAATCCTTGACGCTAATACTTGTTCTTGTTGTGAATTGACTTGGGTTTACTATTTAGGTGCCAGCAAAAATACTAATAACTTTTCTGGCAATAAAGAGGCTAATTTGAGTAACCAAGTAAATTTAGTTGGGAAATGGATTTCACGGCGTTGACGCTGCATACCATTATAAATAGCCTGAGCCGCTTGCTGAGCTGTGATTTGCATTGGCATAGCAAAGTCATTTTTAGCCGTTAAAGGGGTTTTAACAAACCCCGGACAAATCACGCTAACCCCAATACCATGTTGTGCAAGGTCAACACGTAAACTACGGCCTAAATAACCAATAGCGGCTTTTGATGAACCATAGGCTTCGGCACGCGGGAACGGTAAATAAGTGGCACTTGAACTCATTAATCCAAGCTGTGCACCACGGCTCAGTAAAGGTAAAAAATGCTCCAGACAATACCCCATCGCAACCACATTGGTATTGATGACTCTAGCAAATAGCGCTGAGTCAAAATGCAATGCATCGTCAATGTATTCACAGCTGCCAGCATTAAGAATCACCTGCTGTAACTGCCAGTGATTATCGTGTAATAGGTGCTTAAGCTTGGTTGCGGCGGCTTGCACCTGAGTGCTGTCGGTAATATCAAACGCTAGCGGAGTGGCGCCAGTTATGGCTTGCAAGGCTTGGGCATTTCGACCACAAGCTATAACGACAAAGCCTTTAGCGAGGTAATGCTGCGCTAAAGCTAAACCAATGCCAGAACTAGCACCGGTAATTAATACTGCTGTTGTATTTGCGGAAACGGTTGCCATTACTTAGTCACCCTATTTTTAAGTAAGCCAATCAAGCCACCTAAAAACGGCACTTGTTCGTACAGCATTTGGCCTAGATCAAAATAGTCTCTGTGGGAAAAAATCTTATCGGAAAATTTAAGTTGCGACATGCCTTCAACATTAATCAGCTGGCCTTTACTTAATTTAGGGTGTGAATAGCTCATGGTCCAATACAATGCTGCTTGTTGCTTATCAGCACTGATCACCACTTCTTTAATATCAAATTCAATGTGAGTGACATTTTGATACATGTTGGCAAAGTAATCGGTTAATGCTTCGATTCCCTCAACATGATGCATGGGATCTCTAAAGCAAATATCATCCCGGTAAACTTGGCGCAGTAAAAATAGATTATCTTTATTAAGCTGTTGATACATATTAATAAAAGCATCAACAATAATTGGATGACCATCAACGGACGCAGAGCGGTCAGCATTTAATGATTCGGATTGAGTATCAACTGTCGACTGTGCACCTTGCATTAACAGACTCCTATTACGCTACCAAGAAAGAATACACGCAACCTAGATATAACAATGCCTTATATGACAATAAGATAAAAGTATTTCATGGCCGTGAAGTAAATAAAAACTCATTAAGTATTTATACGAGATAGCACAGGAAGTAGATCACCCTTTAAAAGAACCACAAAGCAAAACGCCTAAGCATGGCTTAGGCGTTAGTTGTGTTTATAAATTGAAACTGTTCTTTAGTAACCCTTTTTGGCTACCGGCTGCCAGTGCTTATCAACTTCTTGTTTAATAAAAGCTTGTTTGGCTTTAATGGCGTCGGCTTCAATAAAGCCAATAGCGGCGTGGGCTTTTTCTTTGGTACTGTAATCTGGGTACTCAACCTTGGTCACTGACATTTGACTCAATATGCGGGCTAATGCTTCACGGGCATAAGTAACCTGTTCAGTCGATTTATCCAGTAACTCAATCCCTTCTTTAGGATTATGAGCGTACATTCCATGCGATGCTGTGGCAAAATCCCAGCGCCATTGTGAATGACGAATAGCCATAATCGCATCATTCATTTGCGGCCATGTGGCTCCTGCATCCCAAGCCGCTTTGGCTTCGTAATGCGCTTTAATCAGCAATGACTCTACATTACGTGATTTAGCATCAATATTAGCTTTGGTTTTATCAAGCTTTTTGGTGATGGCCGCTTTACTGCTATGGCAACTTGTACAAGCGCGATCAAAATTGTCTAATGCGCCAGCAACCTTGTGGTCAGTAAATGTAGCGCCTTTTTCATCTGTCGCAGCTGGCATATGACAGGTTATACACGTCACACCTTGCTTAGCGTGAGCCGAACGACTCCAATGCTCAAACTCTGGATGACGCGCTTTTAATATTGGGGTTTTAGAGATTGGGTGGATCCATTCGTAAAAGCGACGAGTGTCGTAATACTTTTCAATTTCATCAGCAGTGCTACCAAAAATCCATGGAATATTAACTTTGTTATTATTTTCAGGCTGGAAATAATAACTCACATGACATTGACCACAAACCTGAGCGCCTTGCATGCTGCGGTCTTGCTTATCAAAAGGCAGTTTGATTTTCTCCATCGCATTTTGAGCATGAGGGCGTGGTAATGCGAGTTTAGCACTGCCATCAACATGACAATCACTGCAGTAAACAACTGATTTGATTTCACGGCCTAAATCGACAAAATTGGCACCTGAAAAACCTTGAATACCCATTTCTTTAATCAATCTTGGTGCATCGGGTGTTTTACAGGTCCAACAACTGGCAGATAAACCTTTGTCGCCTTCAGCTATTGCAACACCAGTACGCAAGGTATGTGTCACGTCAGCCACAGCAAACTGATGTCCGCGAGGGCTATGATATTCTTTCGCAAATGATGAACCCGCCCATAAAATGATATTGGCAGGATATTGCGCCAGTATATCGTCTCGTTCAACTTGCTCTTCTGTTGCTTGCCAAGAGTCATATTGTTGTGGAAACTTTAGTTGATTAGGATCCATTTCAGCACTTTGAAGCGACCAAGACGTTAGGCTCAGCAATGCCATTGCGCTAATAATAATGCTTAACCCTACCTTGCTTCGCATTGGCCGAGTCGCTTTCATTATCACATCGATAAGTAGATCCATCATATTACTAACCTTTCTCCAATCTCTTAATTTACAGCGCTACATTGTTCGATAAGTCTGTAGCACTACTTTTGCACTGTTTAGTTAGTTAACTTTAGTTACTAATTTAGTTGGTATTATCCTGGACGGCCATCAAGACGTGGTCGTAGTAAAATCGGCGCGTAAAACCACACAAATAAACCAAAACCGATAAACCAACATGCTCCAGCTGCCCATAACCAAATTTGGGTGTACTCAGGCATCAACAAAGGCATTCCTGCACGTAAAACAGCAGCGAGAGGCAAACATAAAAATGCCCACGTCATGTTGGGGCCTTGATAGATATTGCGACTAGTATGCCCAAGTGAAACGCGAGAAATCATTGATAAACATAATGATGCGATGCCGCCAATAGCAAATAAATGCAATAAGGTACGATAGGCATATTCGTTATCAATGTTGATTGCCATTAATAACAATGTGATTGGCAACGATAGATACGAAATATGCAATGACCACAGCATCGGCTCTTTTAGGGTTTTATGTGCTTGCCAACGAGCAAAACGGACTAAATGCAATATGCCTGCTACTGCTAAAAGTGCTTGTTCAACTCCTTTGGGGAACCAGTGACTTATTGCTTGAATAAACAGTAAACCCATCGCTAATAATAATGCATTTTCTAACACATTAATGGGATCAGGCTTGGGTTGTTGAATTTTCATTGCGGTAAAAAATGGGATCACTCGACCGCCAACAATGGTAATAACCATGGCTAGCCACCAAATCATTCCTTGCCATAATTGGGTCGATAATGAAAAGTTACGTTCGGACAAGGCGTAATAACTGGCTAAATTAACCAACAATGCGACTACCAGCATGATAGGAAAACCTATATTGCGCCATTGTTTAACCGGATAAATACAACGCCACAATGCCAACGCACTTAATCCTAAAAATAAGCTGTCAAATATTGCAGGTAGTATCAAAGGGATGTTCATTGGTAATAGCAACATTAAGCGGGCAATGAGCCAACAACCAAAGGTGACCATTAATGCGCGTCCCGTAATGGTGGGTTGATTGGTCCACGCTTGTACTGCTGTGAGTAAAAAACCGCACACAATAGCCATAGCGAAACCAAATAACATTTCGTGAGGATGCCACCATAGCGGCACAACATTGGCCCAAAACTCACTGTTAAATAAGCTATATTGCGGAGTAATCCAGCCCATTAACCACAACGGAATGTATAACGCTGCGACACTCGCCCCACCCAAAAAAAACGGTCTAAAACCCAAACGCCATATTGCAGGAGTTTTATCAATTTCAGCAGGATCATCAATATTCAGCATAAGCAGTGCACTCACTTAGTGGATTAACATCAACAAGATTTAAACATGCATAATATATAAATCTTTAATGTAGCCATTCTATGCTGTTAATTGATGTGCTTCAATCAATACTCATCAATCCACTAGCCAGCCAAGCTCATAGTGTGATCTAACGCAAAAAAAGCCGCTATTATCATAAGAGATAATAGCGGCCTAATAGTGTTGTTGCTGATTTATCGAATCAAAATGGACTCAGTAACCTGAGTTCAGAGTAACAAACGGCTCTCAAACAGCCTTTTGTCTTGCTAACTGCATTGAATGTTAATCGAAACAATTAACCACGCTTTAATGCGCTTAGTACCTCTATCGCCCGCAAGCGAGCCATCTTGTGTTCGACAATAGGTTGTGGGTATCGATCATCCTGGCGTTGTGCAAATAAGTCATTAACATTGATGGTTTTGGGTTGATGAATATCGGCCAATGACCATGCTGATAACTCGGAAACATAACGCTTTATGAAACTTGCATCTGGATCAAACTTACTACTTTGGGTCATTGGATTAAACACGCGGAAATAAGGTTGCGCATCGCAGCCTGTTCCGGCTGACCATTGCCAACCACCATTATTAGCGGCTAAGTCACCATCAATTAGTTTTTGCCTAAAATATCGCTCGCCCCAACGCCAATCAACCAATAGGTGTTTAGTTAAAAAGCTAGCTACCACCATGCGTAATCGATTATGCATCCAACCGGTTTGATTTAATTGGCGCATAGCAGCATCAATAATTGGATAGCCTGTTTGGCCATCACACCAGGCGGTAAACTCAGCAAGATTATTGCGCCACACAATGCCGTCGCCTAACTCATTAAAGTTATGGTTCATGGATAAGCGTGGAAATGCCACCAGTAAATGGCGATAAAATTCTCGCCAAATTAATTCATTTAACCACGTTTTTGCAGGGCAAGTGTCATCGACTAAAGCTTGGGGATAACGCGCTAATATGGCTGCGACACATTGACGTGAACTAATGACCCCAATAGCTAAAAAAGGCGATAATCGACTGGTTCCTTCAAGGGCAGGAAAATCCCTTTCGGCTTGATAATCTGCAACTTGGTTTGCTAAAAACTGATCCAGTATTCGCTTTGCAGCCCCTTCTCCAGCAGGCCATTGCTCACTAGACATTTTATCGCAATTAAATACCACTTCATTAGGCGTTGCCAGTACTGCAGCGATTGGCGCAGGCACCGCAACGGGAACAATCGCACGCTGGCCAGCAATGCTTTTCCACTTTTTAGCAAAAGGGCTGAATACCTTGTACATATCACCAGCCAAGTTTTTCACTTGCCCAGCTGCTAATACGCAATCTTGGTCGATTAACGTTAGGGGTACACCGCTATCAATTAATGCGCGGTCTCGACGACGTTCATTTATTTCAGGCTCATTGCCAGCATACACAGCGGCAATATCATGCTGTGCGATATAAGCGGCTAACAAGATTTGCACTTCATCAAAGTCTTGTGCGTGCAACACATCTAGATGAATACCTAACACCGCCAATGCCTGTGCTAACAAATTGACATGTCGCTGGATAAAATCTATTTGTATCGGCGCAACATCATGCTGCGCCCACTGTCCTGGCGTGACAAAATACACAGCTCGAACATGACCACGATTACTGCTAGCAAACTCACATGCCGCCACTAAAGCCGGATTATCTGCCACCCGTAAATCTTGCCTAAACCACATCAAACTATTCATAGAAGTCATTCACTATCGACCTAATAAGCATAACGAAGCTTAAGCGCTTCTGGATGTGGATTTAAATACACCTGGTCTTGAATGTACGGGGTATGAAACTCACGTACATAATGGTTAATCAAGGTAATTGGCACTAGCAAAGGCAACAGCCCTTGGCGATATTTTAAAATTGACTCACTCAACTCTTCTTTCTGTTCAGCGGTCAATTGCTTCTTAAAATAGCCTTGAATATGCTGCAAAGTACTGGTGTGATTTTTACGGGTGGCAATAATTTTGAGTGCCGTCATAAAGCCTTCAAAATATTGTTGTGCAGTTTGCTCAACATCTTGAATATCGGCCAATATAGGTCCTAAATCGCGGTACCACTTTGGGCTATGAGCCATTAATAAATACTTATAACGCGAATGAAACTGCATTAGTTTGTGTTTAGTGAGACCCGATTGAGTCATTTGCTTCCAATCGTTATAAGCAAATACACGGGTAAAAAAGTTTTCTCTTAATGGCAAGTCATGTAAACGTCCTTCTTCTTCTACAGGCAGAAGTGGATAGCGTTCCATTAATTTTTTTGCAAAAACACCTACGCCAGTTTTGCTACCATTATTGGTACCAATTTTGTACTCGGTGACTCTTTCCATGCCACAGGTCGGCGATTTGGCACACAAAATATAACCGCCAAGGTAATCAAGTTCTTCCACTTTAGCTTGGGAGTATTCATTAAGCTTGTCTGTCACATCGAGCGTTCCATCAGCACTGCGAATATGCACTACATCGCCATCCCGTATTTGACGAATACTTTTACGTGGTGTGCCCATGCCGATCGCCATTTCAGGGCAAACAGTGGTGTATTCAAAAAATGGTTCTATTTCTTGTCTACAGTAATAAGAGTTTTTGTGTCCGCCATCAAAGCGAACTTGGTTACCCAACAAGCAACTGCTGATCCCAATTTGGATTTTTTCTGGCACAAATGTATCGATATTTGGCATATTATGCACTCCTGTGGCAACCGTAATATTCCCAAAGTGGGATAAAAAAGGTGTCATGCTAACAACGCATGCGATTAATTAAATATACGAGTAAAACACTCATTAAGTTCATTATTTATAGAGGTATTTATCACTTTTGCAAAATGAGTCTTCATATTAGCCAAATAACGCACACAAAAAAGCAGAACCTAAGTTCTGCTTTATCATTTAGCTTCAACTCAACCTTCAGTCAATTTGCCCAGATTAAGCTTAAACAGGATTAACTATTCGCTTTATTTCCGACGCGTTCTAATCCCCACACCAAACCAATTCCCACCAGCAGACATACTATGGCTATGATCATTTGTGACGACTCACCAGTGATTTGTTCAAACTGAAACGGAGATAAATTTTGCTCAACCAAAGGCACTAATTCACCCTTAGAATTCTCGCGCCAACTGATCACTTGTTTCCAAGGCCAAATTTTACCCAGCGTACCGAGCATCAATCCCGTTAAAAATAATAACGTCATATCATGAAATTTACGTAACAAAGCCGATAACACATGACTAAAACTTAATAATCCGACCACTGCACCAATCGCAAAACAGGCTAAATAAACAATATCAAAGCCTTTAGCTGCCGCTAATACCGCAGGGTACATCCCTAAAAGCAGTAAAATGAAGCTACCTGAAATACCGGGTAATATCATGGCGCAAATAGCAATAGCACCACAAAAGAAGAAGTTAAGATAACTCACCTGCATTTCGATAGGATGTAACACTGTAATGGCCCACGCAAAGGCGACACCAACAATAAACATGGCAATCCGAATTGCATTGAATTTGTTCACTTGCTTAAGCATATGAACCACGGAAAATAAAATTAATCCAAAAAAGAACGACCACACAGGAATGGGATGCGTAACCAATAGCCAAGAAATCAATTTAGCTAAGGTAAAAATACTGGTGAGGATCCCACCAAACACGCACACGAGAAAAGGACCATTAATGTGTAAAAAGGCGGCTTTAATGCCTTTTTGCTTAATAATGCCCACTAACGACCAGTTAATTTTGCGAATGCCATCCAATAACGGATCTAAAATACCGGTAATAAACGCAATAGTGCCACCCGACACTCCCGGCACAACATCTGCTGCGCCCATGGCCATACCTTTGAAATAATTCAATAACAGTGAGTCAGTTTTCAAAATTCATCCTTAATGTGTCTAATCACGTAAATTATACCTGTGCCCTTTGCAATGAGCGATGGAAAATATTCAACGGGGCTTTTCCGCAGGTTACAACAATGTTAATCTCGTCCGACCAGATAATAATTAGAGTTCATTTATGACCCCAACTAAACCCAATAAAGTCATGTCGCTGTATAAGAAAGTCACTGCTTATCCATTTGGGAAACAGATTTTCTCTAAAATGGTGTCTCGAATGGCGCCCTATTTTGGCACAGTACACCCTTACATAAGTGATTTACGCGTTAACCGCTGCGAATGTTTAATCAAAAAGCGCAAGAAAGTCCAGAATCATATTGGAACCGTGCATGTGATTGCCATTTGTAATGGCCTGGAAATGGCCATGGGCACGATGGCAGAAGCATCAATCCCGGCTCATTTACGCTGGATCCCTAAAGGCATGAGCGTTGATTACACAGCAAAAGCTGGCAGCGACATTTTATGTGTTGCAGAGGTAAAACCAGAACAATGGCAAGTGGGTGATATGTTAGTCGACGTAAAAGCCTATGACACTAACGGTGTTGTGGTGGTCCAAGGGCATATTAAGCTTTGGATTTCAGAGAAACCTCAAAAATAACCAGGTAAATTAATCACCTTTATTCACTTTGCTAGGGAAGCATAATGTTAAAAAATGGTCTGGCGCAAGCTAACACAAATCATCTCGGTAAAATCATTCCTGTCGCAGTTTTACTGCTAATGCTGATCAGTTTATATGGTAGCTGGTATACCATTGATCAGGGCGAACGTGGGGTATTGCTGCGTAACGGTAAAATTATCGATACTGCAGAACCAGGTCTTGGATTTAAAATTCCACTAATGGATACCGTGGTTAAGATCTCAACCCAAACTCACACCGCAAACTACCAAGGTTTACAGGCGTATAGCCGCGATCAACAACCTGCCACATTACGCGCATCAGTCACATTTAGCATACCGCCAGATCGTGTTGAAGAAGTGTATGCTAATTTCAAAAGTATCGACTTAATGGTGTCGCGTTTACTCGACCGCCAAGTACCAACACAGATTGAGAATATTTTTGGTAAGTATACGGCTATTTCAGCCGTTCAAGAGCGTATCAAGTTTGGTATTGATGTGACTGACGCCATTACTAAATCGATTAAAGGCCCGGTGACCATTAATTCGGTACAGATTGAAAATATCGACTTTAGCAACGCATACGAGAAATCAGTAGAAGACAGAATGCGTGCAGAAGTAGAAGTACAGACACAATTACAGAATCTTGAAAAAGAGCGTGTTAGTGCCCAAATTGCCGTGACTCAAGCACAAGCTGAAGCAGACTCACAATTGGCCCGAGCAATTGCCGAAGCTGAAAGTATCCGTATTAAAGGTAACGCAGAAGCATCAGCCATTAAAATTCGTGCTGAAGCACTAGCGCAAAATCAAAATTTAGTTGAATTAACTAAAGCGGAACGTTGGGATGGGCGCTTACCAACAACTATGCTACCTACTGGTACTATCCCGTTCCTTGAAGTACAAACAACCAAATAAGCCTGCCGACTTACTTCACAAAATACTTAACAAACCAAGCGTGCGGCATTACGCTGATCGCTTGGTTTTTTTATAATCGTTCCCCTTCCCTAAACGCATTATCTAGTTGCATTACCGTATTTGGCTGGTAATCTCTAACAGCGCCTCTTTAATGAATAAAGAGGGTTTATAAACAGCTAAAAGTAAAAGGAATTCAGCGATTAACACTGCAACGAACATGGATGAGCATGACGCTCCAATCAAACAAGCACGTTTGGCTAATCTTGACGCTATCAGAGGGCTTGGCGTATTAGGTATTTTCTTCCTTAATATCTATTTTATGGGCAATAGTTTTTTCGGTTACGCTCCTCATGAGGTTCAACCCACCAGCGACATTATCCTGCTCATTTTTAGCAATTTCTTCTTAGAAGGTCGTTTCTTTAGCCTATTTGCGATGATTTTTGGGGTGGGAATGTTAATCCAATACCAACGCCAGCAAATGAGAATGGACACTGCCACCACTATCCAGCGGAATAATCGCATAAAATGCCGTCTGTATTGGTTAATTGCCTTTGGCGTAATGCACGCTATTTTCATATTTCCTGGCGATATATTATTGTCTTATGGTGTCAGTGGATTATTGGCTTTTCGCTACATTAGCCTCAGTGCTGATGAGTTAATCCGTAAAGCTAAATGGTTTATCTTTTTATCATTAATCCCCATAGCACTTATTTCGCTCATGCCTGACGATCAAGTTTATTCACGAGATTCAGCATTCTTCATCGAGCAACTTGCTGCTTGGACTGGTAGCTACCAACAACAACTGACCCTGCACCTAACCATGTTTGCATACATGCTAGCGGTTATTCCATTAACGTTAATGTGGTATATCACCGGCCTAATGCTTTTAGGGATGGCGTTATATAAACGCAATATCTTTGTTGATGGATTGGATAATAAAACCCTGTGGCAATGTGTATTTTGGGCCATCACATTAGCATCATTAGATTCGATTTTAAGTCTAAGCGGCAATCAGATGTTGGAGTCGATGTCAGATCTTTTATTGTGGTTCAGCGCTATTGCGACGGCTTTGATTTACATCCACATTATCGTCAAATTTTGCAAAAATACGCCACATAGACTAAAACTACTGCAAAACGTCGGGCGGATGGCGTTTAGTTTGTACATTCTCCAGTCAATAGTCGGTATTTTACTGTTACGTTATATCGCACCAGACTGGCTGTACTCACTAGACAGGATAGGTTACGTCTCAATTGCGATTATCTACAGTGTATTTCAACTGTTGTTAGCAGATGTCTATTTACGCAAATTCAACCAAGGCCCATTAGAAAAGCTGTGGCGTGTGTTAGTCTCCCGCACAAGCTAATGAAACATATACACTTAAAAGAAGAATCTATGCAACTACCATTGTGTGCAATGCTGATTGATCTCATCAGTATGACGAAATCAATATGATAAAATTAATCTCACAGAGCAGGCACTAAAATGAATAAGTTTGCTTGGTTGATGTTGCTGCTTATTGGCGCTATTTTTGCCACTATTCAGCCCTGGTTAGCTGGGGTATTTGGCTTAATTAATCTGGTCACTTTTAGTTTGTATTATCGTGATAAATCGGCCGCTAAACAGGGGCAATGGCGCATAAAAGAAAGCACCTTACAGTTTTTTTCTTTAATTGGCGGCTGGCCAGCAGCGCTACTCGGCCAGTATCACTTACGTCATAAAACCCAAAAATCGTCTTTTAAACGGATATTGTGGTGTTGCATCGTACTCAACTCAGTTGGAGTCAGCTTATTGTGTTATCAGCAGTGGCATCCGTTATTCGATGCATACCGTTAAGCTGTTGGTTCAATTATCGCTTCAATCGTGTTGATGAGTATTAGCTCAGCAATTTTTACGCTAAACTAGTCGCACTATCTACCCAACAATTCGAGATCAATTAAATGCGTATGATTTTAGCCGTTCTGGTCATTGCGGGCGTTATTTTTTATTTTTTCACTCAATCTAACAATTCTAAAGCCGCCAAAGAAAACATTGAGAAAGGTAAGATTTTTTTAGCTGAAAATGCCAAACGCGAAGATGTAATCCAAACCTTATCTGGCCTGCAATATGAAGTGCTCGTTAAAAGTGAGAATACCGAACACCCTAGCGCAAAAAGCAAAGTTACCGTGCATTACCACGGCACACTCATTGACGGTAGCGTATTCGACAGCTCTGTTGATCGCGGCGAAACAATCAGCTTTGGCTTAAACCAAGTGATCGCCGGTTGGACCGAGGGTGTACAACTCATGAATATTGGCGATAAATTCCGTTTTTATATTCCAAGCCAATTGGCTTACGGCAATCGCTCAACCGGTAAAATTGCCGGCGGTTCAGTATTGATTTTTGATGTTGAGTTATTTGAAATTAACTAATTGTCTGTTCCGTAGATGAAAGCCTCCTTCGAGAGGCTTTTGCATTTTCTGAGTTACTAAGTACTTTATTAATTTTAAACTGTTGTTGACAGTTCTAGCCTACAGGTTAAACATAACAACAATAACCCGATATTTTTCAACTATCGCCCAGTAAAGGATTACACATTGGCTATCCCTAGAGTCTTTATCAGTTCCACTTGTTACGACTTAAAACATATCAGAGAAAACCTGAAATACTTTGTTAAAACCATAGGTTACGAGCCAGTACTTTCTGACGATGGTGATGTTTACTACGGTGTAGATACACATACACATGACGCTTGCCTGAGTGAGGTTGCTACTTGCCAATTGTTCATCTTGATCATTGGCGGGCGATACGGTGGTGAACATAAAGACAAAGAAGGGTCTATTACTAATAATGAGTATCGAGAAGCTGTCAAAAATAAGATTCCTATTTTTGCGTTAGTTGAGAATGCAGTTTATTCAGACCATCATACTTATCTTTCCAACAAGAAAAGCAATCCTGAATTTTACGAAAAAATCGCATACACAAGTATCGACAACATTAAGATTTTTGGCTTCATCGATGAAGTAAGACAAAGTGGCATTAACAATTCGTTAGTATCATTTAATAACTTTGCAGATATGGAAAGCTATCTAAAGAAGCAATGGGCAGGAATGATGTATGACTTGCTAGCAGAAAGAAAAAGATCTGATGACTCGCGAATCACAAATAGACTAATTGATGACTTAAAGATAGCGACTGAAAAATCAGCTGAATTAATAAAAGTATTGCTTAGAACTACAGATGCTGAACATGCTGAAGAAAAAATTAGTGAAATTGATTTGAAGGCTGAAGCTAAAACCTTCCAAGAATTTATAGAAGGTATTTTTGAAATAGATTACCTGTCTCCACACACTATTGAAACTTACCCTAATGTAAACGATTACAAAAATTGGTATGACTTTTTAGTTGCTACTGGTGATTTTAAAATAACAAAAAAGATCTATAAAGATAAAGAAAATCAATACTTGATGAATTCAACGGGTATGATTGCAGAGCATTTACCTCTTAATGCTAATGACTCCGCCCTTTATAATGCTATTCAATCTTCGTTTGAAGCATTAAAAAAGCTTGATAATAAGATACAAAATGAAATTATACAAAATATGGTATGTCCTTTTTAATCAAATGGATATCATAAGTTAAAATGTAAGCGCTCAATGAACTGGTGAAGCTTATTCTGCTTCACCTAA